>Ga0272441_10000046_pt1 | contig 267488 bp, 238 predicted proteins | sample SSMProp6N_FD_193582 | JGI IMG/M metagenome (GOLD analysis project Ga0272441, IMG submission 193582) | Marine sediment archaeal communities from Little Sippewissett salt marsh, Falmouth, MA, United States - SSM-Prop-6N | ecosystem: Environmental > Aquatic > Marine > Wetlands > Sediment ...
CTGCTGTGCTGAAACTCCAAATAGAACCAAAGGCGGTATTTCCGTCTTTTCTGGCAACAACGCGCCAGTAATAGGTTTTGTCAGGCTGTAATTCTTTGTTTGTTACAAAACTCTTTGCGACTATTCCAGCTGCTATTTTTTTCAAATCATTTTTTCTTGTACCTAGGTATACGTCGTATGTGGCGTTGTCCTCGTCACATTCCCAGGATAATGTAAGTGGATTTTCTATATTCACCTGCGTTGCATTGTCAACTGGTGTTGGCGTGGCAGGGTATGATACTCTCTGGGATATTGTCTGGAATGAATTCTGATATGTCTGTGTTGCTGCACCGTTTACGTCTTTGGCAACGATAGTCCAGTAATAAGTCTTTCCTTCGGACAGATCAACCGGTGAAAATGATGTTTCCGTTATTCCTTCAATTGGTCCAACTTTTCTGTTAGTGTCTTTCACGGTATCCAGATATACAAAGTATCTTACAGAGTCACCGTCCGGGTCAACACTTTCTTCCCATGACAGTGTAACATCTGTTGACACATCGGTCTGATTATTTAAAGGAGATATTATAGAAAAAGAACTGGGAGGCCTGTTTCCCGTCATTACATCCGATGTTCCCACTTCTGCTGTGTTTCCCAATGTGTTCTGGGCAATTATGGTGAAATTGTATCTGGTTCTGCTTCCCATGTTTTCAAACATATGAGTTGTATCCGTTGTGCTTATTGAGTAATCCGCATTTCCACGCATCATTGATTCAGCTGTTCTTGGAGCGGCATTTTCATTCTGTCTGTACAGATAAACCTTGTAAAGTATTTCATTAGCAGGATTCTGTACATCTGTGTATTCGGTCCAGGAAAGCCTGAAACTCGTATCCTGTACTTCGCTTACAAGCAGCGAAGGGTCGACTACAGGTTCACTGTCTTCGGCAGGCTGAGGCAGAGTTTCTCCGTTAACCGTGAATGACCATACGGATGAGGATACAACAACTCCCCTTTTGGTAACTGCTTCAACTTTCCAGAACCAAACGCCTTCGTTGAGATTAAGTGTTGGAAAATGATTGTATTTTACGGTGAAGTAATTCTCAAAAGAATTCATATCCTGTGAATAGTAAACACTGTATTCGCTTTCATGAGCAGAATCGAATGAATCAGCCCATCTCAGGTATAAATTGTTTATATCCAATATTTCCCCATTGTAAGGACTTGGATTTACAGGCCTGTCCGGTGTGTAGACATTTTTTGTCCTGAAACAGGATGTGAATGTTAGTACGATCAATAATGCAACTAAAAGCATCATATAATTCCTTTTTTTCTGCATTTGACAACTCCTTATTGTATGTATTAAAAATTTTCAAATTTGTTTTTAATTATACAAAATTGATTCAGTAAATAAAAGTTTAAAAAAAGACACAGTAATGTTAATATAAAATCATACTTCGAAATAAATACGATTATATCTATCGTAAATATAATGAATATATGTTAATAAAATATCGAAAATCATAAGTTTTCTAAAGAAAAAAAGAGAAAAAAGATGTATTTCGATCATCATACTGCATGATATAATCGTATTTATAAATTATAAAAACGGATTTTTAAAACTAAAAGTAATTTCGCGGGAGGTGTATGCCGAAAGGCAATGTATGAAGAAAAAAATTATTTCGGTACAGGAAGTTGTGGAGAAAATACCGGAAGGGGCGACGCTGATGATAGGCGGGTTTTTGGCTGACGGGACACCTGAATTGATCATCAACGAACTAGTAAAATCCGGAAAGAAAAACTTTACAGTAATAGCAAACGATACTGCAACACCTGAAAAAGGTATAGGAAAACTCATAGTAAACAAACAGGTAAAAAAAGCGATAGTTTCTCATATAGGAACTAATCCTGAAACACAGAAACAGATGATTGCGGGAAGCCTTGAAGTTGAATTAGTACCTCAGGGTACTCTGGCTGAAAAGGTAAGAGCAGGAGGATTCGGACTTGGCGGCATATTGACTCCAACTGGTATAGGCACAGTAGTTGAAGATGATAAACAGGTAATACTTGTGGAAGGTAAGGAATATCTGGTTGAACCAGCCATAAAAGCGGATTTTTCCCTTATAAAGGCTAAGAAAGCCGATTTGTATGGTAATTTGACTTTCAACTTAACAGCAGAAAATTTCAATCCTCTGATGGCATTTGCGGGGGAGACAACGATTGTTGAAATTGAAGAACTGGTTCCCTTGGGAGGAATTACTCCTGCAGAAGCAAAAGTTCCCCATGCTGTTGTAGATTATATGGTAAGAGGTGAGTCAAAATGATAACGGATCCTAAAAAAATGCGTGAAATAATAGCCAGAAGAGTGGCACTCGAACTTAATGACGGGGATATAGTAAATCTTGGTATTGGAATTCCCACATTGGTTGCGAATTATTTACCCGAAGGAATAGATATTTTCCTGCAATCTGAAAATGGAATTCTGGGTATGGGTCCGGCACCGGAAAATGGATATGAGAACAAAGACCTCAACAATGCAGGAGGACAGCCTGTCAGTTTTATTCCAGGCTCTATTTCTTTCGATTCCACCACTTCATTTGGTTTGATAAGAGGCGGGCATGTGGATGCCACAGTACTCGGTGCACTTCAGGTTGACAGTTATGGGCAGCTTGCAAACTGGATGATACCAGGTAAAATAGTTCCTGGAATGGGTGGTGCAATGGATCTGGTAACCGGTGCAAAGAAAGTTATAGTTTCCATGACACACACCAATAAAAATGGTTCTCCGAAAATAATAGAAAAATGTACTCTTCCTCTTACTTCGATAAGGAAAATAGATATGATAGTCACCGAAATGGCAGTTATAGAAGTGACGGAAGATGGTCTGATACTGAGAGAACTTGGTCCTGAAACTACTGTTGAAGATGTAATAGAAAAGACCGGGGCGAAATTGACGATATCCGAAGACTTAAAAAACATGGAGTTGTAAATTAAAAATAAGCTCTAATGGAGGTAAAAATGAACGTATATAAAACTATGGAATATATCAAAGAATTGTGCCTTATACCGAGTCCCACGGGATTTACACATGAAGCCGCTGAATTTTTAAAGAAAAAATTCACGGATATGGAGTTCAATCCTGTAAGTACGGTTAAAGGTTCGGTTCTCGTTGAATTAGGTGGTGAGGGAAATCCAATAGTCTTATCCGCACATATTGATACTTTAGGGGCAATGGTAAGGGCAGTAAAACCCAATGGCAGGTTAAGATTGACTAAAATTGGCGGATACCCTGAAAATAACATCGAAGCTGAAAACTGTATGATTCATACCAGGGATGGCAGAACATATTCCGGATGTATTCAACTCACCCATTCATCGGTACATGTTTATAACGATATAAGAACTATGGAGAGAAACGATACAAATATCGAAGTGGTTATCGATGAAAAGGTAAATAACAAGGATGATGTAAAAGCTCTTGGAATTAAAGCCGGAGATTTCATTTCACTCGACCCGAGGACAATAATTACAGATTCTGGTTTCATAAAAAGCAGGCATCTTGACGATAAAGCCAGTGCTGGTATGCTCATTCATCTGGCGGAACTGATAAAAAGCGGAGAATTAAATCTTTCAAGAAAGACATATGTTTTGTTCACTACTTATGAGGAAGTCGGACATGGAGCTAGTGCGGGTCTTCCTGAAGATATTACCGAAATTCTCGCCGTTGACATGGGGTGTGTCGGTGATGATCTTGAAACTGACGAATTCAAAGTCTCTATTTGTGCAAAAGACTCATCGACACCATACGATTATGATGTCACGACGAAACTTATAGAAATATGTGAGAAACATGGGCTGAATTATGCAGTTGATGTTTATCCTTATTATGGTTCTGATGCTGGCGCAGCGCTCAGAAGCGGAAGGGATATTAAATTCGGATTAATAGGTACCGGTGTGGCATCTTCCCATGGATATGAGAGAACTCACAGGGAAGGAATTGAAAATACACTTAAACTCATTATCGAATATCTTAAATAATTAATTTATAATCCATAAACAAAAAACACCGTTTGTTATAAAATGGTGTTTTTTGTTGTTAAAATAATTATACTTTTCAAACTGATATCGAAAAAGATCTATTGTTATAAAATTAATGTTATAATATATTCACTTAATTTATGACAAAGTACAAATTATACAGCCCGAAAACAAGGAGGATAGGATTTATGAAAAGTATAAGAACTGAAATTATAGTGGTAATAGTAATTCTTATAGGCGCTTCCATGACGATATTTGGTTTATGGATGCTGGATCATTCTCAAGCTGATATGACAAATATGATGGGTAAAGAATCATTGATGCTGGCGGAAAAAGCCCTGGAAAGAATAAATGTTGAATCATTTTCTTCAGTCTATGAAAAATACAAAAACAATGGACAGGATGCAGCAGTTGAATTGCAAAATTATGAAGATATAAGGCGCTTGCTAGATGAAATAAGGGTTATGAGTAATTCTGTATATGTTTACACAATCGTGAAGGATAAAAATGGAACGCCGGTTTATTTTATTGATGGAATGCCTCTTGATGATGATGAAGCAGCCCTGCCGGGAGACAAAATAGAATTGCAGGAAGATATTGAAAACCTGAAAGGGGTATTTTCGAGTAAAAAATCTTACACAAGCGAATTATCCGTTTCGGAAGAATGGGGAGATCTTATAACATCATATATTCCGATAATGAATAAAAATTCTATTATAGGTGTACTTGCGGTTGATTACGATGCCTCACTGATACATGAAAGTGTTCAGGACAGCAGGAATATGGTTATATTGTTTATGGTGATTTCAACAGGGATTTCCATTTTTGTGGGAATACTTTTTTCAATGAAGATTACGAAACCCATAAATGAAATTATGAAGTCAATTGACAGATTTGGTAAAGGGGATCTGGTTGTTGAATTCAGTCAGAAGGGAAAAAATGAAATATCTAAAATGGCTAAACTTCTTGATAATTCAGTTCATAACATAAAGAATATGATAGTGGGTTTTTCTGAGAATTTCAGAAAAAATACACTTGATGCCAACAAAGTTTATAAAAGTTCAAAATCACTTGCTAAGGAATTTGACAAAATGATGGGTTCTATGGAAGAAGGAATGGAAAGCCTGAAACAAATGTCAGATCTTGTTGAAAGTCAGAATGCCAATACACAGGAAATATCTGCTTCTACCATGAATCTGGCAAATATGGCACAATCTCTGAATGAAACTACGGATAAAATAACCAACAGAGCTTCGGAAAGTAAATCTGGTGTGGAAAGTGCAAATAAATCAATTAAAGAACTTACAAATCAGATGGAAATAGTTTCAAAAGAGGCAGAAACAATGTCTGGTAACGCTTCGGAAATAAAGAATATAGTTTTTACAATAACTTCAATCGCCGAACAGACAAATCTGTTGGCTTTAAATGCATCTATAGAAGCGGCAAGAGCAGGAGAAGCTGGTAAAGGGTTTGCCGTGGTTGCAGACGAAATAAGGAAATTGGCAGAGGAAAGCAAAGAATCAGCGGGAAATATCAATTCCAAACTCAGTGAAGTTCTTACAGGAATTAAAAATACAGCTGAAAAAATGATAAAGATGTCTGTCGATATGAAAAAATCGTATGAATCAAACAACATGGCATTCGAAAGCATATCTTTGATACTTAATGAAATTGAATCTATAGGAGAAATGGTATCCAATCTGGCTGCAAATGCACAGGAAGAGGGAGCTGCTACCGAAGAGATAGGATCTTCCGCCCAGGAAATAAATACGAAGGCAAAACAACTGGAACTAGTTTTCATATTGTTGAGTGACAGTATTAAAGAGATGGATAAGAACATCAATGAGGTATCCAAACTTATGGATAATCTCGCTACAAGTAGCATTAAATCGGTGAGTAAGATGGCCGATATTAAAATATTTAAGGATAAGGAATGTCAGGATAAGATAAAAGCAGGTACTGAAAGTCATGAAAAGTGGTTTGAGAATCTGAAGGAAATTTATAAGTCGGATGATCATAATGATTTTGACCTGGAAACCAACTCACACAGATGTGATTTCGGTATTTTCTACCATTCCTTCACTCCTGCAGGTATGGAAGAAGAGTGGAAAGAAATCGGGGAATTACATGATAAACTTCATAATTACGGACATGAAATTATTGGAAACAAAGAAAAAGGCAATCTTGAAAAGATGAAAAAGAATTTTAACGAAGCGGAAAAAGTTTACAGGGAGCTTGTAGGTAAACTGAAAGATTTCATTCTGAATTGTGACAATATATCCACCGTTTAAATCGGAAAAAGATTATTTGTGATTAACGAGTGTTAAAAATGCCTTTTTCTTATAATTTTTAAATTTTAATAAGTTTTTTTCAGGGATGAGTCCCAGTATGAAAAAACAAATTCCAAGTCCGCATAATACGCCGAGTACGAAATTGGGGACTATATCGAATCTTGATAAAAATAGATGAATTGCCGTACACAAAAGTGCCCATTTTATTTCTTTTCTCATATTTTTCATTTTTCCTCCCATTTAAAAGGATTTTTTTTATGTGAAAAACACCAGCACATGTATATAAAACTGGAAATAACGAAAACCATAGACATACCATCTAGAAAACCGATTGTAAAATCGTTAAGTGAATTACTGAAAAAACTGCTTATCAATCTTAGAATCATTCCCGATAAATAAATGAGCATCATTGAAAAATTCAAATTTTTTCTCATCTGTTTCCTCCTCTAATATTTTTTCAAGTAATAAAGCTTTACGAAAGTGCTTAAATTCAGTTGAAATACCGCACAAATTATCAGTGTGTAAAATACAGTTTTGTTGAAATACCCTGCAACGATACCGGCAAAAAATATCACCAGAGAACTGAAAAGTATTATAGGAATTCCCGCTTTTTGTCTGATGAATTTTTTCCTTTCATCATTTTCGCTGTTGTATTGTATCTTCAGTTTTTTCTCGTCTTTGAGTATGATTTGATATCGTATGATCATAGTTGTAAACACTATGACTATGCCGAATAGAAAACCGGATTGAATTTCAGATAACATTCCGTTGGTAAAATCATCTCCGGTATCCGGTTTAACAACTCCAGTGATGTTGATAATGATTAAGATAGCTGCCGCTAAAATCAGCAGGGAAAAAAGAGAAATTCTCTTTTTAATCGTTTTTTTGTACTTTTCCATCATAAATCCTCCACATCTGAAAAATCGAATATATCTTCTATGTTGAGACCGAAATATTTGGATATTTTATAGGCGAGAACCAGCGATGCCGTATACTTTTCACATTCGATGGAAGTGATTGTCTGGCGTGTGGTGCCGACGGCAAAGGCAAGGTCTGCCTGAGACAGTTTATTCTTTTTTCTCAATTCTCTGATTCTGTTTTTCAAAATCTTTTCCTTTCAATGCAAAGTAGACTTTACATTTTTAGTATAGCAAACTTTGCATTTTTTGTCAAGTGTACTTTGCAAAAAAGATCAAAAATCATATAAAAAAGGGATCTCTTTAAGAGATCCCTTTTTGAAATTAAAAATATCAGTTGTTTCCCGTAACTGTAATTCCGCCAACATGCATCCATGGCATTATGGCGTTTCCAAAATCCAGTCTTTCGGAAGATATGTTCTTTATATCATTCAGCATTTCGGCAAAGTTCCCCGCCACCATAGTTTCACTTAAGGCATGTTTTATTTCACCGTTTTCTATATAAAAACTGTTTTTAGCTATACCCGAAAAATCACCATTCTGTGCAGGTTCTCCTCCGGAAAAACGGCATAATAATATTCCCTTATCCACGGATTTTATTATTTCATTAAAACTTTTATTTCCGGCTGACACAACGAAATTAATGTTCTTTGATTTGGAATTTTCATACCCTGTTTTTTTTGCACCGAAATTCGTAAGCAGATATGATTTAAGTACGCCGTTTTCTATAAGAACCTTGTTTTCAGCTTCATAACCGTCATCGGTAACGAATTCATTGATGCCCATATTTTCGTTTACAGGGTTAACACTGACGTTGAAAGATTCGGAAGCGATTTTCTGATTCAATTTATCTGTGAACAGAGATGTCTTTGAATATATGGCAGAATCGGAAAGGCCGTATGAAACGACTTGCATGAATTCAGAAAGACCATCCGGTGTAATTACTAAATCACCTACGAAATTTTCTGGCAGGGGTTTTGTTTCAAGCTCTTTTTCAGCCTGTTTTATAACTGTTTCGACATTGGCCATTTCGTAAAGTTCCTTTTCAAGTGTTTTTGAATCAAAATGTGCAAAGTTAAAAGAAGAGGTTTTATTGCCGTCTTTAGCCGTAAAAACTACGGTAAAACTATAGTTTCCGGTGGAATAATGATATTCAGTACCGTTGGAATTCAGGAATACCGCTTTTTTCCCCATGAAATCCAGAACGCTTTCTTCTAAAATGACTTTTGGATATTTTTCATTGGAATATTCAAGGAAATTCTTCATTCTCTTGTACATGAGTTCAAAATCCGGGTTTTCATTTCCGGAGTTAAATTCCTTTGCTGCAGAGAACTCGGATATGTCGTTGGCTTCATCGGGCTGAGATGATGAAGCCGCATCCACAACCTTCTTCGCAGCTTCATCTATTGCTTTATCGTTCAATTTGTTAATTTTTACTGTTCCTTTTTTATCATTTTTAATGGCAGTCAGAAGTATTTCGGTATCGGTAACGGTTCTGTATAAACTCATTTTGCCGACAGCGGCATTCAATTCGTATTTATCGCTGAGTACTATTTTTACCTGAGCTTTGTCTGCACCAGCTTCCAACATTTTTTCGATACAGTATTTTGCATGTATTTTAAGTTCGGGTCTGTTCATTATTCTTCCCCCCTTGTAGAATTTTTATTGAACATCATCTACCACCTATATTCATCTTGCATTTTATTGCAGGAGATCCTGAAGATACTATCATTGGTTGTTTTTTACCGCAGTATCCGGAATTTTCCCATTCCATTTCATCCGAAAGCATGGTGACTGTTTTAAGCATATCGAAAGCCACTCCTGATACAGTGAAATCTTTTAGTCCACGGCCGAGTTTTCCATTTTTAATTTCATAACCCTGAACTATTCCGAACATGAATTCACTGGTGGAATCAGCCTGTCCGTTTCCGGTTTTCATAAGGTAATATCCGTCGTCAATTGATGCAATCATATCTTCGAGTTTGTCTTTTCCGGGGAGAATTGCCGTATTTCTCATTCTGACAAGCGGTTCGTCAGAATAAAGGTATGCCCTGGCATTTCCCTGTGCTTTCATGTTGAATTCATTTGCTGATTCCTTGTTATGCATGTAACCTTTTAAGATTCCGTTTTCGATAAGAACTGCATCTTCTGCGGCAGTACCTTCATCATCAACAAATACGGGAACCTGTAATAATTCTCCGTTGTATGAATGGGCAAAATCAATCATGGTTACCATATCGGATGCTACCTGCTGATTCAGGTAATCTTTTGCCACGGAGCCACCCTTGACTATGTCGGATTCTGTGGTATGTCCAACTGCTTCATGTGCCAGTATGCCTCCAAGTGAAGAATCTATTATTACATCTTTTATACCCGCTTCAGGATATACGCCTTCACTTTTGTTTATGAGGTGTTCGTAGAGTTCTTCTATTTTCGGATAAAGCAATTCCGGATTTGAAAAATTATCTTCGAAGTTTCCAAAACCACCGCAAACATCGTACATCTCGTATTTTTTATCATCTTTTTCCACAGTCAGGAAAAAATAAATATGAGATCTTGTGTAAACATCCATAAGTTCTGTACCGAAAGATGTGATGAGATTTTTTTCAATTTCCTGATCACGCATGAAAAGATTACGGGATTTTATTTTTGGGAATTTGTTTTTTATGAATTCATCTATATGCATTATAAAGTCTATTTTTTCTTTTGCGCTGAGTCTATCTTTTTTTGTCCTGAAATCCTTTTTAATCTGTACGGGATTGTTATCCAGTTTTAAAGCGTTTTTACCGGCTAAATTTGCAAATTTTGCCGCGTTGTTCGTGGCATTTTCCACGACCTCTTTTACGAAATTGTCTTCCAGATTGGGATTCGATGCGAATCCCCAGACTCCCCTATCGTAAACTCTTGCAGATACCCCACCTTGAGTGTTCTGCTGATTGTTTATAACTGCGGAATCCACGACATTAACGAGAAATTCGCGATTTTCATGTATTCTCAATTCGGTATGTTTTTTAAACAAACCAGAATACTCTTTCATCGGTTGAAATTCCATTTAATCACCCTCCCTGTGAGTAGTTGTAATAATATACATCAATAAGTTCACACACTGTCAACTATTTTTTCAGGTATTTAAACCTAACTAAAATGTAAAACCTGTGGTATACCACTTAACAAATAATTATGCTGTAAAGACGTATTTAAGGGTGATATAGTTTTTAATTGTTTCTTGTATTTCCTGTTACGGTTAAATCCTTTATTTGAATCCAGGGAATTAAATAACTTCCCGAATGACATACTTCAGAAGAAATGGATACTATATCATTCAGCATTTTAAAAATATTACCCGAAATCATAGTTTCAGATAAAGGATATTTAACAACTCCATTTTCTATATAGAAACTGTTTTTAGCTATTCCTGAAAAATCACCATTTTGGGCAGGATGTCCTCCTGAGAAACGGTATAGAAGAATCCCTCTGTCTACTTTTTTTATGATATCCGATAATTTATTATCGCCATTTTTTACCACATAATTCATGTTGATTGTCTTTGGGTTTTCAATTCCCATTTTTTTAAAACTGTAATCAGTGGTCAGAAAAGATTTTAAAATACCATTTTCAATTAAGTTTTTATTTTGGGCTTCATATCCATCAGAAGTGATAAATTGATTTTCTGCCATATAATGATTTACAGGATTAACAGATAAATAGAACAAATCTGAGGCAATGCTCTTATTAAGTTTATCTGAGAAAAAGGAAACTTTTGAGCATATTTGTGAATCTGACAGTTGGTCTGTAATTTTATGTAAAATATTTGAGAAACAATCCGGTGTTATAATCACATCTCCGATGAAATTATCGGAGATGGGCTGAGCTGTCATAATTTCAGAATGAGATATGAGTTGTTCGATATTGCCCTGTGCGTAAAGCTTATCAGGGAATTTTCTGAATTTCAGTTTTGCCGTGTTGAATGATGAGACTTTTAATCCTTTTTTAGAGGCAAATTTAACAAGAAAATCGTAATAGTTTGATGAATAATTGTATTTTCTGCCATTTGAATTCAAGAATGCTCCTTTTATAGCATGAAAATCTATTATCATCTCTCTTAAAATAGTATAAGGGTGTTTTTTAGCTACATAGCTTATGAAATCTTTTAAACTGTTTACCGATTGGCTGAAATTAAATTCTTCTTCCCCAATTTGAAAATGCTTGAAAGGAGCAAAATCTGATATGTCATTTGAAGTATCAATATCCGAATTTGCAGTCAATTCAACAACTTCTTCCAATGTGTTTGCGATATCATCTTCGTCTATATTATTTATACAGCTGTATCCCATTTTTGCGTTTTTTATAACTGTAATTTCCAGATTATAATTTGTACCCGTTTTATATAGATCAATATCATTTGTGTGAGAACACAGTTCATTTTTTTTGACAGCTTCGATTTTTACCTGAGATTTTTCCACACCTGAATCTGTGAGTTTTTTAATGCATTTATCGGCAATCGAATTGAGCATAGAGAATTTTTTATCTTTATAAATCCTTTCCGTCATAATTTTCCTCCTATGTTCATTTTGCATTTTATTGCCGGGGCACCATAAGATACGATCATGGGTTGTTTTTTTCCACAATATCCTGAATTATCCCAGCAAATTTTATCCGAAGTCATAGAAACGGTTTTCAATAAATCAAATGCAATTCCCGATACAGTGAAATCCTTTAATCCGCATCCAAGCTTTCCATTTTTAATTTCATAACCCTGTATAATGCCAAACATAAATTCACTGGTGGAATCAGCCTCACCATTGCTGGTTTTCATAAGATAATATCCGTCTTCTATGGAATTAATCATTTCTTCAAGAGAATCTTCACCAGGCAGAATCGCGGTGTTTCTCATCCTTATCAGTGGTTCACTGTTAAAATAAAAACCTCTGGCATTTCCGAGAGCTGATGTATTGAACTCAAAAGCGGTTTTTTGATTATGCATAAAATTTTTTAATATTCCATTTTCTATTAAATGTACATCCTGAGCTTCCGAACCTTCATCATCAATAAAAACCGGAACTGGAAGAAGCTCATCCTTGTATGAGTTGGCAAAGTCTGTAATGTTGATTTTTTCTGAGCAAATTTTTTTGTTTAATAAATCTCCCCCAACTGAACCGCTTTTAACAAGATCGGCTTCTACCGTATGTCCGATTGCTTCATGCGCTACTATTCCACTTATTGAAGAGTCGATAATTACATTCTTTAAACCCGCTTTTGGATATATGCCCTCTCCTTTTTTTATAAGATGTTCGTACTGTATGTATAATTTTTCAGATAATTCAAGGGGAGATGAAAAAACATCCTCAAAATTCCCCCTGTTTCCGAAAGCATCATAAATCTCGTATTTTACACCGTCATTTTCAAGTGATAGTGAACAGTATATATGTGAACGCGTGTATACATCGATGATTTCAGTTCTGGAAGAAGTGAAAATGTGTTTTTCAATTTCCTGATCACGCAGGAATAAATTATAAGAAATAACTTTGGGAAATTCAGATTTAATGAAATCATTGAGATACATTAAATATTCTATTTTTTCTTTTTCTGAAAGCTTTTTCTTTTTTGTACGATAGTCTTTTTTTATTTTTAAAGGTTTGTCATTTGCGGGAATTTGATTACTTTTTGAGCAGTTTGAAAGAAATTCGGCATTTTCGCTTGCGTTTTTTATAACTTTTTTTATAGAACGGGTATCGTATTTAGTTTCAGAATTAAAACCGTATACACCATTTTTTTGAACTCTTGCGGATACTCCTCCTCTTTTTATAAAGCTGTTTTTAATCAATTGGGAATTTATAGTTTCAATAAATGTGGTTCTGTTTTCCTGTACCCTGAGTTCGGTATAGTATTTGAATAAATCGAAAATATTACCTGGATATTCACCATTCATAAAACCACCTCATTTAATGGATATTCAAAATATACAAAACTGCCGTAACGCCATGTCAAACTCTATTTAAGTCAAAACAAATAAAGTTTTTGTAAAAACAAAGGTTAACTACCTCTTATTGAAGCAAAAAATATTCTAAATCAATATGTAAATATTTCTGAAAATGAAACTATGAGTTTCAAACATCAAATAAACAGTTTTCTATTGATAATTGAGAATATTTTCTTCTAAACGTCTTTTACGAAGTTTTTAGTGTAAATGTTTTCATATTATAGTTGATATGTTGCTGAAAAAATCACTGTAAATTAATAACGTTAATGAATATATTTATATCCTTTTATCAGACAGCTGTTCTGGGAAAAGGTAATACTTTTTATTTCTGTTTTTTTAATCTAAATAATATTAATTTTCATTTGTTTTCATATTTTTACATTAAAATTGAATTATTCTTCACACATTTCAGGTTCAAAAAATTAACGGAGGTGTAGATTGATGTTTAAAAGGATTGGCGTAATCCTGATGATTCTTTGTTTATGCTTAGGTGGAATTGTTTTTGCGGAACGTTTTGAAAGAAGTGAAACTATGTATATGATAGGCGGACTTTGGGGACCACCTTCTAATTTCAATCCCCTTACTCCATGGAATGCACATCCGGGGGTTGGTGGTGGAATTTATGAAACACTTTACGCATACGACCCCATTTCGGATAGTTTGTATCCATGGCTTGCTGAAAGTGGGGAATGGACTGACGACAAAACTTTCGAATTGCATATCAGAAAGGGAGTTAAATGGACAGATGGACACCCTTTCACAGCGGAAGACGTAGCCTATACTTTCGGACTTCCCGGACAGATGGAGGGAATATATTACAACGACTTGTATGAAAAAATAGATGAAATCGAGGTCGTTAACGACAACACCGTGGTATTCAAATTCAGCGATCCCACATATCATGAATGGGGTTTCCAGCTTTATCAGATTTATATGGTGCCAAAACATATCTGGGAAAATAAAGATGTTAAGGAAATTACAATGGGAGATAATGACGGAAAATGTGTAGGTACCGGAGAATACATGCTCGAAGGTTATACACAGGACAGAATAGTTTATCTTAGAAATGATAATTGGTGGGGCAATGAAGTTTTTGGTACCCCAAAACCAAAGAGAATAGTATATCTTAAGGCAATCAGCAACAACGTAGCACTCGGTATGATGATGAAAGGTGAGGAAATGGATTTGGCCAACACATTCCTTCCTGGAATACCGGCTATTAAAAAAGCATATGAAATTCACACATATTACGATGGAGCTCCTTACATGCTTTCCGATAACACTGCATACCTTTTCATGAACACTGAAAAACCGGGTCTGAACGATGCAAGAGTAAGAAAAGCAATGGCTTTTGCCATTAACAGCGATGAAATAGTGAAAAGAGTTTTTGAAAATATGGTACTTCCATCAAATCCTCTTGGACTTTTACCTATTGATGGCTGGATGAAATATTATAACGAAAAAGTTGTTACTGAAAAAGGATTTTCCTACAACCCTGAAAAAGCGAAGGAATTGCTAGCAGAAGCAGGAATGAAAGATATTGACAAAGACGGATTCGTAGAGCTACCAGATGGAAACGAATTTAAAGTTGAAATTATAGTTCCATTCGGATGGACTGACTGGATGGAGTCGATAAAGATAATAGCCAAAAATCTCCAGGCAATAGGAATAAATGCAGAACCTAAATTTCCGGATTACAACAAATATTTTGACGATCTCACATCCGGAGAATATGATCTTGGAATTAACAACTTCACTTCAAAAGCCACTTCAACTCCATGGACACTTTATAACTGGTTGTTTGCAAGCCTTATAGGAGAAAGGGCAAGTAATGGAAATTACAGCAGATACGTTGATTCTGAAATAAAATCCATAATTGATGAATTCAACAGAACTCCAATGGATGAAGTTGAAAAGGGTAAATCCGTACTGAGCGAACTGGAAGAAATATGCCTTGAGGAAATGCCTTTCATTCCTCTGTGGTACAACGGACTCTGGTTTGAGTCAAATACACAGGTTTGGTCCAATTGGCCAAGTGAAGAATCAGACAGCAATCCCTATTATCCTTGTGCATGGGCAAACAGATGGCAGGATGGCTTACTGAAGATGCTTACAGAGGTTGAGTTGAAATAAGAAGAATTGACTTAACGTTATCCCCCTTTATGGGGGATGCGTTTTGTTAAGAGAGAAAGGTGGAGACTGTGGGGAAATATTTAAGAAGAAAAATATTTATATATCTCATTACTTTTGTAATTGCAGTTACAGTGGACTGGTTTATTCCAAGATTTATGCCCGGAGACCCTATTAATGCATTGGTAGGAAGGATGGCAGCACTTCCCAAGGCAAGTGAAGTTATATATTCGAATCTACAGGGGGCTTTTGGACTGGATAAACCGCTTATAGAGCAGTATTTCAATTTCTGGGGATCTTTATTTCAGGGTGATCTTGGAATAAGCATCACCATATTTCCAAAACCTGTAATTGAAATAATTACAGAAGCTTTGCCTTATGATTTGCTTTTAATGATACCGGCTATTTTACTGAGCTGGGTGGTGGGGAATAAATTCGGGGCTTTTTCTGCGAAGAAAAAGAAACTGGATAACTGGGTATTGCCTTTCTGGTATATACTGACGGCTATGCCATATTTATGGCTGGGTATTTTACTTTCATGGTCTCTTGGAGTTGCCTTAGATGCCTTTCCTGTCATGGGAGCGTTCAGCTATTCTCTGTTGCCGAGTTTCAGCTGGGAATTCATACTGGACTATCTTCATCATTGGGTATTGCCTTTCCTGTCATTGTTTATAGTTCAACTTGGTGGCTGGGCAATAGGAATGAGAAATATGATTATTTATGAACTGGATGCTGACTATTCAAAATATCTGGAAACGATGGGTATGCCCGACAGGCAGATAAGAAAATATGCATTTAAAAATGCTTCGCTCCCTCAGATTACTGGTCTTGCAATTCAATTGGGGGTTATCATAACAGGTGCATTAACGACTGAAATCGTATTCTCTTATCCGGGACTTGGTTTTGTTCTGAATCAGGCAATTTTACAGGAAGATTTTTTTCTAATACAGGGATGCTTTCTTTTTATCATAATCATGGTTCTTCTGGCAAATTTTATAATAGATATAGTCTATATGATCATGGATCCCAGAATAAGACATTCATTTGGTGGCGATTGATATGGAAAAAAAGAGTAAAGAATTTAAAAAAATATCCAATTCCAGCGAGATATTATTTTTTGCGTTCAGGAATTTCAAACTGGTTCTTGGTTTGATAATTTTCATGTTTTTCCTGTTACTGGCCATAATAGGGCCTTTTACTACAGATTTTAATCCGACTGATTATGCCGGTCCGGGTTATCAGAGCCCAAATGGTGATTTTATAATGGGTACCACCTTTTTCGGGCAGGATGTATATTCCCAATTTGTTCACGGGCTCAGATCTTCTTTCACAGTTGGACTCGTCGGGGGATTGCTTGCCACGACTTTGGGATTGCTGGTGGGTTTTTTTGCCGGATATAAAGGTGGTTGGATAGATGAAATTCTGATGATGATAACAAATGTGATGATGGTGATTCCAACTATTGCGCTTTTAATAATCATAGCGGCTTATCTCCCTTACAGGGGTGTTGTAATTCAGGGCATAATAATAGGACTTACTGCCTGGCCATGGACTGCCAGGGCAGTACGTGCACAGACTTTTTCACTTAAGGAGAGAAATTTTGTTTATTTATCGAGGATAAGCGGATGCAGTACTATGAAAATAATAATGGGTGATATTGCCCCAAATATGCTTTCATACGTATTTATGGTATTTATTCTACAGTTTGGTGGGGCTATACTTGCTGCTGTATCACTTGATTTTATTGGTCTTGGTCCGACACAGGGGATTTCATTGGGTCTTATGATGCAGAATGCAATACTCTGGAATGCAATACAACTGGGAATGTGGTGGTGGATAATACCGCCAGGATTGGCCATTACGCTTATTGTAGGTGGACTTTATTTTATGAATACGGGCCTGGATGAAGTGTTCAATCCCAAGCTGAGGGAGATGTGATTCTATGTCGCTTACCATAAAAAATCTCAAAGTTTATTATCAGACCCTCAGGGGAAAGGTAAAAGCTCTTGATGATATGTCTTTTGAACTTGCCAACGGAGAAATACTGGGACTAGCGGGTGAAAGTGGATGCGGAAAGTCAACATTGAGTAATGCACTTATTCTGCTGAAACCTCCTATGAAGTATATAGATGGTACAGTGTTTCTTGATAATGAAATCCTTCCTATATACGAATATGAAAATATGAAAAAATACAGGTATGAAAAAATATCCATTATTCCCCAATACGCCATGAATGCAATGAATCCTACGGTGAAAATAGGGAAATACATATCTGATATTCTCGGATGTAAAGGAGTTAAATATTCGGATATTGAAAATGAATTGAAAAGAAGGCTGGATATTGTGGGGCTTAATCATGAAATTCTCAACATGTATCCTATAGAATTGTCTGGTGGAATGAAACAGAGAATGGTTATGGTCATTTCCACCCTGATGAATCCTTCGTTGCTGCTTGCGGACGAAATAACATCAGCTCTCGATGTTTCTACACAGAAAGCTGTATCAAAGATGCTGGTCGAGTTCAGGGATAAGAAAATAGTTAAAAGCATAATATTTGTAACTCATGATGTATCGGTGCTTTATCAGATAGCGGATAAGATGCTGATAATGTATGCTGGGAAATTTGCTGAAATGGGACCGACCGAAGAAATAATAAAAAGGCCGAAACATCCTTATACGAAATTACTGGTTGCCTCTATGCCAGAAGTTGGTATTAAATATGATCAGACACCTCTGGAAGGGATTGAAGGGCAGCCACCTTCATTGCTCAATCCGCCCAAGGGATGCAGGTTTAAAGAAAGATGCCCAATGGCAAATGACAGATGTAAGGATATCCCTCCCGTTATCGAAATATCAAAAGGGCATCAGGTAAGCTGCTGGAGAGAGGTGGAAAAAAATGCTTGAGGCCAGAAATATTACCAAGGAGTACAGGAAAGGTTCATTCGGAAAAAAAGTCTTTAAAGCGGTAGATAATGCCAGCTTTCATATAAAGGAAGGGGAAGTGGTTTCCCTCATAGGTGAAAGCGGAAGCGGTAAAACGACAATTGGAAAAATGGTGCTGAAGCTGACTAACATCTCTTCCGGAAGTATATATTTCGAAGGCAGGAATGTATCGAATATATCCGGAAAAGGATTGAAAGAATATTACAGAAACGTACAGGGAGTTTTCCAGGATCCTTTCAGTAGTTTCAACCCGATATTTAAAATAGACAGGGTATTTTCTATGATTAAAAGTGAATTCTTTCCCGAAATAAAAACAGCTGAATGGGAGAAAAAGGTAAATGTGTCTCTCAAATCTGTAGGGATTAATCCCGCGGAAGTGAGAAATAAATTTCCACATCAGTTAAGCGGTGGTCAGCTTCAGAGATTGTTAATAGCAAGGGCTCTCATCCTCGATGTTAAACTGCTTATCGCTGATGAAATAATAAGTATGCTCGATGCCTCAACCAGAATAGACGTATTGAATCTGATAGGCAAGCTTAAGAAAAGAGGACTTGGAGTTCTGTTCGTAACTCATGATCTGTCGTTGGGATATTACATAAGTGACAGGGCGATAATTATGTATAAAGGGATAATAGTCGAAATGGGTAATACGGATAAGGTGTTTTTTAATCCCATACATGAATATACGCGTAAATTACTTGACGCTGTTCCCAGGCTGGATATGAAATGGGAGGAAGTCGAGAAAAGGAAAGAAATAGATACGGGTTATGAAATTTTTATTCCCGGTGTCAGTGAAGGAGAGCCAGAAATGAAGGAAGTAGAAGAAAATCATTTTGTAGCTGTGAAATGAATTATAAAAATATTTTAATGTTTTAATAATTGGATGTTAAAATAAATATGAAATATTAAAAGCTATTTCGGAGGTAATTTTATGTTTGGAAAAGATTTTTATTATGGTGCATCTCTTTCCGGGTTTCAATTCGAAATGGGTGTGAATTCTGATGAATTGGATTCTAATACTGACTGGTATGTCTGGACCAGGGATAAAGGGAATATTGAAAATGAAGTCGTAAGTGGACATGATCCGGAAAAAGGTCCGGGATATTGGAGAAATTACGGTGAATTTCATGATCTGGCAAAAAACTGTGGTATGAACATGCTGAGAATCGGTGTGGAATGGTCAAGGATATTTCCTGAACCTACTTTTAATGTTTTACAAGCCGATCTGAAAAATATTGCCGACATGAATGCCATAAAAAATTACAGAGAGATTATGAAAGATATCAAAGAAAAAGGCTTTTCTCTGATGATCAATCTCAACCATTTTACTCTCCCTCTATGGCTGCATGATCCTCTTGCAGTCAACAGAAATTCAGATTTTTCAAAAGGGGGATGGAGTGATGACAGAGTGGTTGCGGAATTTGTAAAGTTTGCCGCTTTCAGCGTTAGATATTTTGATGACCTGGTAGATTACTGGTCGACTATGAATGAACCGAATATAATAAATCAACTCGGATATTATATGAGAAATTCCGGGTTTCCACCTTCAATAATATCACTTGAAAAGATGAAAAAAGGTCTTGAAAATTCCATAAAGGCGCACAACGATTCTTACGATATAATGAAAAATATAACGGATAAACCGGTGGGAATAATATACGCTTCATCAGGGCCTACCGGGCCTGAAACAGCTGTTGAAAAAGCACTCGAAGATGAATCCTGGTCTTATCTTGATAAGGTGTGTGACAGGATGGATTTCATAGGCTTGAATTATTATTCGAGAACGGTTGTAAGTGATTCTGAAACTGGTTATGAATACATGCCAGGATATGGTCAGGGAGGTCCTGTAAATTCTTTCACAGAAGAAGGGAGGCCTACGGGAGATTTTGGCTGGGAAATATATCCCGAAGGATTGTATAATATTTCCAAAGCAATATGCGAAAGGTATGACAAGCCATTTTTTGTTACGGAAAACGGTATAGCAGACATGGGAAGCAGATACAGGCCTTATTATCTGGTATCACATATGAAAGCTCTTGAATTACTTGTAGATGAGGGGTATCCTGTAAAAGGATATCTGCACTGGAGTTTGACAGACAATTACGAATGGGCAGTGGGATTGAATCAGCTTTTTGGTTTGATACACGTTGATTTTGAGACATGTAAACTGACACCGCGGCCTTCCTATTATATTTTCAAACAGATTGTGGAAGATTCGAGTACTGAAAGATTCGAAAGTTATCTGAAAATTCCTTATGAGATATGGGATGAGAAAAATCTAAAATAATCAGCAGGGTGATCATGTGGTAACAATAAAAGATGTTGCTAAAGAAGCAGGTGTATCAATTGCAACCGTATCGAGGGTGCTTAATGACACGGCTGCCGTATCTGAAGAAACCCGTAAAAAAATAGTAAAAGCCATAAAGAAAACAGGATACAGGCCACAGCCTTCGATGAAAAAAAGAAGTATGTTCAGGACTCTGGGATTGCTGGTTCAGAATATGCGGGGTAATTATTACGGTGAGATATTCATGGGTATAGAAGAATATGCCTATTCAAAAGGGTATGAAATAATTACAGCTATTTCGAGAGAGAAAGCCGTAAAAGAAGAGCAGATATTAAATGAATTTTTCATGCGCAAGGTTGATGGTCTCATGGTCTGTACAATGCAGCTCGATGAGCATTATCTCAATAAACTTATAAACAGTGGCATACCCGTGGTAGCTATCGATTTTAAAGTCGGAGATATAAATGCGGATTCGGTGAATATCGATAATGTTGCGGCGGCATATTCTGTAGGTTCATACCTTTATGGAAAAGGGCATAGAAAAGTATTCTGTGTTGCGGGGAACAGGAATATATACTCTTCATGGGACAGGGTAATGGGGATGAAGAAATTCGAGATGAAACATTCCGATTTTCATTTCGATTTTATCGAAGCCGATGGTTTAGAACCAATTCACGGATATAACTATATGAAAAAGAGACTTGAAAGAAAAAAATTCGATTATACTGCGATTTTTGCTATAAATGATCATGTTGCAATGGGTTGTATAAATGCGCTTCAGGAGATTGGATATAAAATTCCAGAAGACATTTCCATAATAGGTTTTGATGACTCACTTTTTGCCCCTTATATGATACCACCATTGACGACTGTATTTCAGCCTCGTGTGGAGATGGGTAGATCAGCTGCCCAACTTCTGATCGACAGGCTCAGCAATGAAAAGAACAGAATTTACAGGGAAGTGGTATTTTCCACTAAAATAATCGAAAGGGATTCGGTTTTATCCTTAACACAGGAGGAAAAATAGATGAGAAAAATAAGTTTGGACGATTCCTGGAACCTGAAATCTCAGACCGGAGATATAAATTTACCGGTAAATGTACCTTCAACAGTATACGAAATACTGTGTGAAAATGAAATCATAGAGAATCCCTTTTATGCTGTAAATGAAGATAAAGTTCAATGGGTTTATGAAAAAGAATGGATATATGAAAGGGAATTCGAAATTTGTGAAAAAGATTTGAATTCAGGCGACGTGTCGTTAATTTTTTATGGGTTGGATACTTTTGCGGATATTTATCTGAATTCGAAACTCATAGGAAAGACTTCTAATATGCATATTAAATACGATTTTCAAATTAAAAATAAACTTATAAACGGTATAAACAGAATAGAAGTAGTTTTTAACAGTTCCACTGAAGAAGTTAGGAACAGATTGAAAAAAGTGGATATAGACATCGAAGACGAAAATATCAGAAAACCGTATGAAATTCTTGGTGTGGAATCGATAAGAAAAGCCTATTTTTCATATGGATGGGATTGGGGACCAAAATTACCCGATATAGGCATATGGAGAAATGTCGAGCTCGTTATTCACGATTCTCCGGAAATAGAGAATTTAAAAATAGAGACTGATATAGAATTTAATGACAGCAGTTTGTCAGGAATGCCCAGAGCAGATTCAGCAGGAGTTTCCTTTAACTTCGATCTTGTTGAAAACGGTTACGATTTAAACAAAATGGATTATCGGATTAATATAACTAAGGGATCTGAATTGATTGCAGAGAAGCTTGGGAAAATATCGATAAAAAATGAAATAAAAATCACTTTGAAAAATCCCTCATTGTGGTGGACACATGATCTGGGTGAACAGAATCTTTATGAAGCAGAAATAAAAGTTCTTTATGGTGCGGGAAGGGGATATACATTTAAACAAAGATTTGGAATCCGTAAAATAGAACTGGTAAGGGATGAAGATAAGTGGGGAGAGACTTTTTATTTCAGGCTGAACGGAATTCCGGTTTTTGCAAAAGGGGCAAACTGGATACCATCAGATTCTTTTATCCCCCGTGGCAGAAAAAACGATCTCATCGGCAGGATTTTAACAGACGCCAAAAAAGCCAATATGAATATGATAAGGATTTGGGGTGGCGGAATTTATGAGGATGATGAATTTTACAGTTTCTGTGATGAAAACGGATTGCTGGTATGGCAGGATTTTGCATTTGCCTGTAAGCCAACCCCGAATTTTGAAAGACTTATCGAAAATATTGAAAAAGAAGCCGAATACAATATAAAAAGACTCAGGAATCACCCATCTCTCGCAGTATGGGTGGGAAACAACGAAATAGAGGAAGGGTGGCTTTACTGGGGTTTTGATAAATTCGTACCGCAGTTCAAACCGACATATTCGAAGATATTTGAAGATATACTGCCGAAAATAGCGGGAAGTCTGGACGGAAGCAGGGCATACTGGCCCAGTTCTCCTTCGTCGGGAGGAAATTTCGACGATCCCAGATCACCGGATAAAGGAGATTCGCATTACTGGATGGTTTGGCATGCCATGTATCCTTTCAAATCGTATAGGGAATTCGATTCGAGGTTCATGTCAGAATTCGGTTTTGAATCTTTTCCCTCTATGAAAACAATAAGAGAGTTCTGTACTGAGGATCAGCTTTATATGAATTCAGAGATAATGGAGGCACATCAGAAAAATCCGGCAGGAAACGGAAAAATACTCGCTTATATGCAGCAGCGTTTCAGCATACCAAATGATTTTGAAAAACAGGTTGTTATTTCGCAGATAACACAGGCCGAGGCGATGGAATATGGTGTGGAACACTGGAGGCGCAACAGAAACGATTTTCACTGCATGGGTGCACTTTACTGGCAGCTGAATGATTGCTGGCCAGTGGCGAGCTGGTCTTCGATTGATTATTACGGCAGATGGAAAGCTCTGCATTATTATGCCAAAAGATTCTACAATCCTTTATTCGTAAGTGGAGAGGAAGACGACAAAGGCATAAGAATATTCATCACCAACGATACCCCAGCTGACCAGGAATTGGTTTTGAAATGGCAGCTGTACAAAACAGACGGTACTTTTATCGGTGAAGGTGAGAGAAAGACGACCTCACCACGGCTTTCATCTTTTGAGGTCGGGTATGTACCACTTGAAGAGTGTCGATCTGATGAAGCGATAGCTTTTTTTGAAATATTCGATGTAAATGGAGTTTACGTTTCACGTGGAAGTAAACTGTTTACCGCTCCAAAGGAACTCGAGTTGAAAGAACCAAAACTTGGATACGAAATACAGAAACTGGAAAACGAAGTTTACAACATAGAAATTACCACAGAAAACGTGGCGTTGTACGTTCATATAGATTCCGAAGAATTTGACATTGAATCGGAAGACAATTTCTTCAACATGAAGCCCGGAGAAATTGTAAAACTCAATTTTAAAACTTCGTTTGAAGGCAGTGCGGAAGAACTGAAAGATAATATATACGTAAATTCCCTCTGGCAATTGCTTAACTGAAAAACATATACATATATAAAAGGCTATTCTGTTGAAATAAACAGAATGGCTTTTTTATATTTTATGAATAAAAAACAAATGTGTATTTGAATATTACACAGATAGTTAAAGCCTCTTCGATAATTTCTTTGTTATATATTGACAAAATGCATATATATACTATATTATTTTGCATGTTACAACAAATAATACAGGAGGTGTATTATATGAAAAAACAGATCGTAATTCTGGGTGGAGGACCAGCTGGAATAATCACTGCAAATACTGCTAAAAAAACTTACCCGGATAAACAGGTAACCGTAATCAGAAAAGAAAAAGCGGGCTTAGTCCCCTGTGGGATTCCATATATTTTCGGTACACTTAACAGTGTTGATGCAAATGTAATGGGGATTGCACCATCTGAGAAACTTGGTGTTGAATACATGCAGGCTGAAGTTTTAAAAATTGATTTCGTCAATAAATCTCTTACCCTTGAAAATTCTGAAAATGTCGAGTATGAAAAATTGATAATAGCAACCGGTTCCAATCCTATTTTACTCAGAGGAAAAGGTTTTGATCTTGACGGTGTTTTCACCATCAGCAAGAGTAAACCATATATGGAGAAGGTTTTTGCCGCCGCACAGAATGCATCAAAAGTTTTGGTAATCGGTGGCGGGTTTATAGGAATAGAAACTGGTGATGAATTAAGAAAGATGGGAAAAGAGGTGACTTTGGTAGAAGCTCTGCCAGAACTTCTTTCAGTTGCATTTGATAAGGAATTTGGGGAACAGGCGGAGGAAAAATTATCTTCAAATGGAATGAAAGTTATCAAAGGTATCATGGTTGAAGAGATAATCGGTGAAGATAAAGTTAAAGCGGTGAAACTCAGTGACGGAACAGTAGTTGAAAGTGATATGGTTATTCTCTCAATAGGGTATATTCCAAATACTTCCATGTTTAAGGACAGCGAGATAAATCTGGGTGATACTGGCGGAATATGGGTTGATGAATATATGAGAACAAGCGTGAAAGATGTCTTTGCGGCAGGAGATTGTGCTGAACATAAAGATTTTTTCACCAGGAAGTCGAGTAAATTGATGCTCGCTTCAACTGCAGTCTTTGATGCCAGAATTGCTGGATCAAATTTATATTCTCTGAATGTCGTAAGAGAAAATCACGGAAATCTTGGTGTGTTCTCCACTTCCATACAAGATTTAACTTTAGCTGCAGCAGGAATGACGGAAAAAACGGCAAAAGAAGAAGGTTTTGAAATAATTATCGGAGAAGCTGCCGGTATTGACAGGCATCCGGGAACTCTTCCGGATAAGACTAAAACTAAAATAAAATTGCTTTTCTCAAAAGAAAGCGGTTTACTACTCGGAGCACAGGTTTCTGGAGGCAAAAGTGTAGGTGAAATGGTGAATACTTTAGGTTTGGCTATTCAAAACAGAGTTACCGCCAACGATTTATTCACTATGCAGATTGGGACGCACCCTTTACTCACTTCTGCGCCAACCACATATCCAATAGTCGTTGCAGCTGAAAATGCGATATTAAAGCTCAGAAAACTTTCCAGATAGAGTAGTGGCAAGTTATTAGAGATAATTAAATTTTTTATATTGTTAATATCCAGGGCTTTCATCCGGTACTTTTTAAAAATGATAACCGACGGCATTAATACCGTCGGTTATTTTATTGATATTAGCTAAATGATACGAATGTTAATTTTGTGATGAGAGCTGATTTTAGTGGCATTTTTATTTTACGAATTCAAGAGGAAATACTACTTCAAATCTTTCACAAACGGTTAAGGCATCTTCGGTGAATTCTTCTCCAATCTCTTCAAACTCCTCTTTGAAAAAATATATATGTGCATCCCGCCAGTATTCGAGTGAACCATCTCCCTCTCCCTCTGTTGCTGCGAATTCTTCGGTAACTTCCCTGAAGGGTACTATATCTATACGAGAGGTTTTTATTATGAATTGAGCCTCACCTTCCCAATTGGTTATTATGCTGTGATCTCCAACTTTGGGTAATTCTTCGCCTTCGAATTCATAAGATCTGACAGCAGAAGCAGTTGCTTTTTTCTGTCCGATTTTAACCAATTCAGCCAGTTCGTTACAGTTTTCCTCATCATTGCAGAAATGCCATGAAGTGTAACTTTTATCAGTGTTAACAGTATCATCCCCGATATGGTTCAGATATGCATCCCACATTTTTTTTACGGAAACATGTTCATTTTTGTTTTCACTCATGTTTTTTCCTCCTTGTAGGGCTATTTTTTGTAAAAAAAGAAAAGATGATTTAAAAAGGAATATTTATTCTGGGTAATAGTTTTAAAGATAAACAAAGCGGTACGTTTGCTTTAATAATTGGTGATGTTATAATAAGGGAATCAATTTAAAAAGGTGATAAAATGGATTTGACTCTTTTCATATCGCTTAACGCAGTAAATATTCTAACAGCTATGATGTTTTTTTCAAGGACCAATCTTCCCGTTCTTTCGTCAGTATTTGGATTCCTCACAATTCTGATGGCAGTACCCTTGACAGTTGTTGGTATATTTAACAAGATAAACAACAACCATTTTCTATCTTGGATACCGGCTTTTATATTCACGGCATGGGCCATTTTGGCGATTTTTGTCGATTATGTTTTTAAAATTGAGTTCAGGAATCCTGTAAATATTTTTCTCCTCACGATTTTTCTGGTACTTTTTTATTTGCCTATCATAGGGCTGGGTATTTATATATTCAAAATAAACAAGCCTTTCTGGTATTTCACAATAGGTACAACTGCTTTAAATCTTATTGCAACGGTTTACGCACATATCAACGGTAAGGGGTGAGGTAAATGAAAACTATAGGACTGCTTGGCGGGATGAGCTGGGAATCGACAAAGGAATACTACCGCATAATCAACGAAAAAGTCAGGGAGGAAATAGGTGGACTGCATTCGGCAGAATGCCTGATTTATTCGTTGGATTTTAAGCCTGTGGAAGAACTGATGCACGATGAAAAATGGGATGAAATACTCAATATACTCTCACAGGGAGCTTTGAAACTGAAAAATGCCGGAGCGGATTTTTTACTGATTTGCACAAACACGATGCATAAGATGGCTTCACAAATCGAAAGCAATACTGGGATTGAAGTGCTTCATATAGCTGATGCCACTGCAATGGAAATCGAAAAGAAGAATTTGAAAAAAGTTTGCCTGCTCGGTACGAAATTTACGATGAAAGAGAATTTTTATTCTTCGAGGCTTTTAAAACACGGCATAGAAACGCTGATTCCGGATGAAAAGGATGTTGAAATAATCAGCAGGATAATTTTCGATGAACTGTGCAGGGGAATAATAAAAACCGAATCCAAATATGAATACATAAGGATAATGAACAAATCTGTCGAACAGGGAGCTGAAGGTGTCGTACTCGGCTGCACCGAAATACCTCTGTTGATAATGCAGGAAGATGTTCCCTATCCTGTTTTCGATACAACCGTAATACATGCCTGTGCTGCCGTCATGAAATCCCTGAAGTAAAGAGGTGTTAAAGGATAAGTCCCATGTAAAGGCAACTGACAGGTTCGTCGTTAATTATCATCGACATTATCTCTTTGCCTTCCATAATAAAATCTTTTTTCTCATAAATGTGTATGGCGTTTATATTATCCTCTCTGACCTGGAGGCGTATTTTTTTTGTGTTGCCCCTTATTCTGAGGAACTCAATCATATGATCCATCGTTGCCGAAGCTATTCCGTTTCCCCAGAAATCCTTCAAAACGGAAATTCCTATTTCAGCGTGATGGGATATTCTCTTTCTGGCAGGCCTGCCTATACTCATATTCATAACCAATCTGTCATCTATGTATCCGTTGAAGAGGTAACTTCCTTTTGATTTGCACATGTTTTTTATGAAATCTCTTTCCATCTGCTCGGTCATCTTAAATTCTCCGGCTCCGAAAGTCAGATTATCCGATTCACCGGCAACTGTTTTAACGTATTCGATTAATTCTGCGGCATCACTTTCAACTGCATGTCTTATTTTGAGTGTTTGTCCGTCTTTAAGTAAATATGATTTTTCAGAACAGGTTTTCACAGCTGATTCACTTATCTTGAATTCATCGTTTTCGACATCAAGTTCCTCAACGGAACTCACCCAGTCGAATTTAAGTTCGGAATAAAGATGAGGGAATTTTTCATCCATATCGTACAAATCCTCGAAAACGACTTTGTCCATGACTTCATCTGTTAATTCCACAGCCGCCAGTTTCATGTCTTTTCTGCCAGGATAATGGCTGTTGGCAATCCTGGATATCTGGTTGAAGCATGAAAAATGTATAAACCCGTCTTTTTCAAGTGATTCCGGACGGTAACTGCCCTCGTTTTTTAGCTTTTTGAGGTCTTTTTCTGAAATAATGTGTAAAATCTTCATGATTTCCCTCCTTTCAAAATTATGGGATTATATCATAAAGTTATATCGCGATAGCCTGTGTGTTTAGTCATTTTAAAGATTTGGTATAAAATTAACATCAAAATCAGAAAAATAATTGTGAAGTGTATAATTTAAAATGCAAAAAATAAGGGAGTGATTTTATGAAAAAAAACGTTGTTTTATTTACAGTAATTTTAATGATTGTTCTGCCTTCGTTTTTATTTGCCGAGGAATTGCCGGGAAATATGGTATTGGTGAATTCAGGGGAATTTGAAATGGGGAATACGAGAAACGATACGGAAGGTGAGAAAGATGAAAAACCCTTACATACGGTAAAAATATCCTATGATTATTATATTGGGAAATATGAAGTTACAAATGCGGAATATGCTGAATTTCTTAACGATTCAGGTACTATGCAAGACGGTATGCTTAACGGCAGGGAAATAATAAACACGGACATAAGCTGGCTACAGATGAAATATGAGAATGGAAAATTTGTTGTAAATGAGGGGAAAGAGAATTATCCGATGATGGAGGTAAACTGGTATGGTGCGGTGGAATACTGTAACTGGCTGAGTGAAAAAGAAGGTCTGGACAGGGCATATGACGACAACTTTAATCGCGTGGATTACCCCAACAACAACGGATACAGATTGCCTACAGAAGCCGAATGGGAATATGCTGCTAGAGGAGGGCATAAAAGTTTTAATGACTATAAATATTCAGGAAGCGATGATATAGATGAAGTTGCCTGGTACTGGAGAAACAGTGGGAATACAGTGCTTGAAAGCGAATGGGATGGAGAAAAAGCCATAGATAACGGATGTGTACCTCATCCTGTGGGACAGAAAAAAGCAAATGAACTTGGAATATACGATATGAGTGGGAATGTCTGGGAATACTGCCATGATTATTACTCTGAGTATACGGATTCAGAACAGATAGATCCTGTGGCAGAATTGTCGGATTACCGCTGCGGACGTGGTGGCAGCTGGTTTGGGGAAGCCAGTTTTTGCAGAATTTCAAATCGTGAATTTGGCGGTCCATATGAAAGAGGCGGTAATGTGGGATTTCGTATAGTGAGAACTTTAAAATAAATAGTTAAGACAAATAAGAAAAAACGGAAAATAAAAAACAGAGACTTATCATAGAGGCTCTGTTTTTTTGTACTACTTTATCTCATCCAGGAATTTTTTGAATTTATTTTCGCTCATCAGTTCGTGATTGATGAATTCACCATTTAGATACAGTGAAAAAGTGGTTTTTGGCAAAGGTGATCTGTGTGCCATCTCTCTCGAATCGAATTTCACGGATTTGAAATTCACATTCTTTTCAATCGAAAGTTTCCCCATAAGATTCACATAATAATCGGTGAATGGGCACTGCTCTGTGTAGAAAATGGTTATCCCCTTCGTAAGGGGTTTTATAGAATTCTTTTCATCCACACAGAATTTTGGTGTAGGTGCTTCCCTGAGTTTTTTCACCATAAGCGTGAAATATGGCGGAAATTCATCACATATTTCAAAACCGTGTTTTCTCAGGAATTTTGGGTCCGACAGAAATGGTTTTTTCTTGTGTGAAGCTATGACGACGATTCCATTCATATCTTTGGAATCTTTTTCACATTCTTCCAGTAAAGCCTTGCCCCATCCCTGCCCGGCATATTTTCCGGCAACCCAGAAACAGTTTATGTACATATATCCGTCGGCATCTACCACATCCCAGGCATAGTCTGCGGGAAGGTACTCTATGAATGTCTTTCCCCTGACATCGAATTTTTTAAATTTCAAACCCTCTTCCATTCTCGCCGAAAGCCAGTTTTTCTTGCATTTCACGCCATTCTGGCTTTTTTTATCAGAAATCGCACAGCAAATATGTTCTTCTTCAATGTTCTTCAAATTCAACTCCATAATTTTTTCCATCTTGATCACCTCTATACGATTATAAAATATGAACCTGTCAGTTTTTGTCAGGGTTAAGATAATGGTATCAGAAAGATTGAAAAAATGGTATAATGCAACATAATTGCATTGATTGCACAAAGGAGTTTGCATGAAACCGACAATAGAAGAAATCGCTTTAAAAGCTGATGTTTCTAAATCTACGGTATCAAGGGTTTTAAACAACAATCCTAAAATAAGCGATAAAACAAGAAATCATGTTTTACGTATTGCACAGGAGTTGCATTATTTTGAGGGAAATCAGCTTGAAGAAAATGGAAAAGTCTGCCTTTTTCTGGTGGCGAATCCCAACGAATCTGTTGCACAGGATGAATTTTTTTCATCGGTTTTCAGAGGGATATCCTATGGTTGTAAAAAACTCGGTTTTCACTGTATGGTCGAAACAGTCAGATCGGGAGATGAATTCGATAAAAATCTGCTGCTTATGCCTTCGATAAAGGGAATAATAGTTGGAGGCATACCTCTTGATGATTCTGTAAGCAAAGCTGTGTCAGAAGTTGAACTGCCAATAGTTCAGATAGGAAAATACAGTCATCTCGAAAACAAAGTGAGTATCAACAACGATAATTTCAGAGGCGGGTACATAGCCGGGGAAAAAATTTCCAGTTCGAAAGTGAAAAAGACAGTTATCCTGACAGGTCCGGTATCGGTAAGTACTTTCAAGGATAGGATAGATGGTTTTAAAAAAGCTGTTATAGAGAATGACCGGACTTTATCCGTTGAAGTGTACGAACATAACCGTTTCAACGAACAAGCCGGTTATGAAATGGCAGAAAAAGTTTTAAAAAATATCAAGCCAGAAGACAAAATTTCAATATTCTGCACCACCGACTGGATTGCTAAGGGGGCCATGACCCGTATAAAAGAAAAAGGGTTTAAAATACCCGAAGATATTTCACTTATGGGATTTGGAAATCTCAAATTCTCTGAATATCTGTCTCCATCACTGACAACTGTATCACTTAATCCGTATTTACTGGGAAGATTTGCTGTGAGTTCTCTTAGCGATATTATAGATGGAATGAATGAAATTACGAGTACGGTATACGTGGAACCAAATTACGTACAGCGGGACTCTTTTCGTGTGGAGGAAAAAGAATGATAAAACATTTTAACGATATCATGAAAGAGGATAGAAGGTTATTGGTGGTAAGTTTGCCTGAAAACTCTTTCGAATTTGCAAAAATTGCGGTTGAAAGTGGAGCTGATGCCGTAAAAATTCATGTAAACGTGAAACACAGAGTGACGAAAATAATGCATTCATCATGGAATGAAGTCAAAGATGAGGCTTTAAAAATAATAAACGAACTCAATGTCCCGGTTGGAGTTGTGCCCGGTGAAGATTTCATGGATAAACCGGAACAGATGGAGGATATTTACAACAGCGGTATCAGTTTTTTTGATGCCTATATCGAAAATATACCGCTGTGGATGAAGGATACAAAGCTTTCAAAGATGTTTGCGTTGAATTACAACTGGGATCTGAATTGCCTGAAATATTTTGAATCCAATGGTGCTGACAGTGTGGAAATGTCCATAGTAAACCCTCAGGATTATGGTAAAAGGTTGAGTGTTAAGGACTTGATAAATTACAGGGAAATAATCAGAAACACAACTTTGCCAACTTTTGTTCCCACACAGAAAAACATCAGACCCGAAGAAGTTAAAGAATTACTTTCGATTGGACTGAAGGGAATAATTATAGGTGCCATAGTTACCGGTTCTGAACTCGACAGATATGGAGAAAAAATAGCATATTTTGCAAAACAATTCAGAGAATTCAACTCAGAAAATTAAAAGGGAAAAACGAAAGGAATATATTTTGAACAATAGATTCGATGTAATAGTTATCGGTGGTGGAATAGCAGGTATAACAGCGTCCATAGCTGCTTCGAGAAAAGGGATGAAGGTTCTCATGATTGAAAAGGATGACATTCCCGGAGGAGTTATCACAAATTCTCTGGTAATGCCTTTGATGACGTATCACAGTCAAAGGAGGCAGGTAACCGGAGGAATTGCCCAGGAAATAATTGACCTGATGAAAATAGAGGGTATTTCTCCGGGACATGTTGTCGATCCTATAGGATTCGTTGAAACCATAACACCGCTGGTACCTGACAGATTACATGTTTTCTTTGACAACTTGCTTCAGAAAGAAGGTATCAAATCCCTGTACGGTGCCCGAATCACGGAAGTAAAAGTTAAAAACAAATCTGTTAAGTCTTTGACCTGTGTTTGCGATGAATGTACGTATGAATTTGAATCCGATATTTTTATAGATGCCACTGGAGACGGAAGTTTTTCGATATTGTGTGGAAGTGAATTCGCAGAAGGCGACGGGAACAGAGAAAGCGTACAGCCCATGACACTCATAATAAGGGTTGGAAATGTGGATAAAAAAGAAGTAATAAAAAACATTATGGAAAACAGGGATAATTTCGTGTTGAAGCAAACCGATAGTCTGCAGGAACTACTCGAAAATTATATTGCAGTTTCAGGTTTTTTCAAAGAAGCGAAAAAAATGAAAGAATACGGAATAAGTTTTAATAGAGACAGGGTTCTGTTATTTCAGGTTCCATTCAAAGAAGATGAAATTTTGATAAATACCAGCAGGTATCCCGGTTTTGGAAACGATGCAGATGTTATAGCCGAAAACACCGAAAAAGCCGAAGATGATATTCAAAAATTACTCGATTTCTTGAGAAACGAAATACCAGGTTTTAAAGCTGCCAAATTGATAGAAAAAGCGAAAAAAATCGGTATCAGGGAAACCACACATGTGAAGGGAAAATACACTTACACTTTAAAAGACATAGTTGAAGCCAGAAAATTTGAAGATACAGTATCCGTAGGTGCTTTTCCAGTGGATTTTCATTCACCGGACTCGGGTACTCTGAAAAGCATAGGCCTTGATTATCCCGGAGAATATTTCATACCGTATTCGTGTATGCTGATTGAAAATGTGGATAATGTGATACTGGCCGGCAGGGCAATATCCTGTGAGCATATGGCTTTTTCTGCCATTCGCACTGCGCCGTTGGCTTCATCAACCGGAGAAGTAGCCGGAGTAGCGGCGGCGATATCGTCGATAAAAAATATAACACCGGATTCTGTGGATATAAAATTCCTCAGGGAAGAGTTGAAAAAAAATGGTGTGATAGTTGAATGAGAGAAAAAAATATAGCCTATCTCCCAATAGATACAAGGCCTCCGAATTACGAATTCGTGAATCAGTTAGCTGGAATTTTGGGTGCAAAAGTAAAGATACCCGAGAAAGAAATACTTGGAGGTTTAAAAATCCAATCTGACTGTATTACGGTTGAAAATTGGCTTTTGAATGTGAATGCCGAAGAGTTTATCGTATCTGTCGATATGCTGGTTTACGGAGGTTTGATATATTCAAGGGAAAATAATATTTCAATGGAAAAATCACTGAACAGGCTTAGAATACTGGAGTCACTGAAAGAGAATAATCCCGGTAAAAATATCAGATGCTTTAACGTAATAAGGAGAATTTCTTCTACTGTCAGGAAAGAGAGTGATTTAGCCGAATACAGAAATTTACTTGAATATTTTAAAAATGTATCCGTGAATAACAGGGAAAAAGCTATTAAGGTTCTGAAAGAAATAAATCCCGAATACATAGCCGAATATTACTCACTTCGTGAAAGAAATCATGAAATAAACAAAAAATGTGTTGACTATCTTTCCCGGGGAATTATAGACGAACTTGTACTCGTCCAGGAAGATTGTTTTCCAAATGGCCCGCAGCAAAGGGAAAGAGAATTTCTGAGTGAATATACGAATAAACTCAGCAAAAAAAGTATTTTCATTCATAACGGCACGGATGAGGCTGGACAGGAATTGCTGCTGAGAACAGTTATGGAAGGAAATACTGATATATCACTTATGTACGATGATGCAGAAACGATAAATAAAATTTACAGATATGAAGATATGAAATTTTCAGAAAACCTGAATTCCCATGCAGCTTTACTTAATACGGAAATTACCGATGATGCGGATAGTATTCTGTATGTCTCGGGAAAAGATGAAAGAAAAACTGCAGAAGATTTGAAACAAATCATAGCGATGGGAAAAAGAGTGGTACTTCTCGACCTGAACATTTTGAATGGTGGAAGTGTATCACTTATCAGAAAACTTGAAGAAAATAATTTGATCGATAAATTATACGGTTATTCAGCCTGGAACACGGTTTGTAATGCCCTCGGAACCGCCCTGGCTGAATTAAAACTCTTAAATTCAGATTTTTCAGATCGGGAGAAATTGAAAACCTTTTTTGTGGAAAGACTCATAGATGATGGATTCTATCAGGGAGAGTACAGGCAAAAGCTCAGAAAGTTATTGGAAAAACTTGGCATAGACTCGAATTATTCGGAATTTATGGAATACGAAGAAGTCAGGAAAAGTGTTGAGGTATTTGAAGAAGAAATGAATTCGTTTGTACACAGAAATTTCCCTGAGTTATCACACAAAAAAGTTAAGTTGGAATTTCCCTGGAAGAGATTATTTGAATGTGAGTTGCACTGGATTTAAGAGAAAGCAATAAATAAACGCAGACATTCCCCCGTCTGCGTTTTTGTTTTTTGATACAGATATTTTGAATTTATAATAAATAATTCCAGACTAGATACTAAATTTAATGCTCGATTACAGTTCTCACAATACGAAATCCACAAGAATGTAGCCTGGGATTTGAAATACTCTGCACGTCTCTAAAAACTATTCGGCTATCATCTTCATTAGATTGATAGCAACCTCCGCGAAGTAATTGCTGGTATTCTTTATCAAGGCAAATAGGGTTATTATATGTATATTCTTCATACGGAGTATATAAATCATATACCCACTCTCTAACATTGCCGGTAATATCATATAACCCTAGTTCATTTGGTTTTTTCATTTTAACAGGGTGTAATTGGTTATCTGAATTAGCTCCATACCATGCGACTTCATTTATGTGTCCATGCCCAGCATAACGATAATCTTTATTTTCATTTCCATCTAAAATGTCTTTATGACCTCCACGAGCAGCGTATTCCCATTCAGCTTCTGTTGGCAATCTATAGCCACAAACTTCTGATATATCAACTTTATCCATACCAGATTCATCAATTAAATTATAATAATTATCATAAGCAATCGGAATTCTTTGCTGTCTGCTTAGCCAATTACAATATTCCATCGCATCTTTTTTGGTTACATTTATTACAGGTCTTGTGCCTCTTCCCATAGGAGTCATACATTCACCTAACCAAGTATACATTCCATCAAAAGGCTTTTCTCTACCTGTCGCTTCACAAAACATATCGTATTCATCAAATGTTACTTCTGTTTCTCCAATCCAATAATCATAAGATAAGTTTATTTTATTAATAGGAATTTCATTTTCTTTCCCTTCTTTATCATTACGAGTATTTCCCATATAGAAACTCCCGCCATTTACATATATCATTTCTGCTCCTAGAGGAGTTTTTATATTCTGTTTATTATTCTCCGTTTTATTAAATCTTGCAATAAACTGTCTTTCAGATAATATCTGGGTTGAATATTTCAACTCATTACTTTCCTTTTTATAAGTACTGTCAAACCAACCAATAAAAGAAAATCCTTCCAAAGGACAAGCTTCTATCAGTATTTGTTCATCTTTAAAGTATTGAGCACATTGCAACATTGAATAACTTTTATTACCCTTTATTTTTATTACTCCACCTGTTTCTGCTAAGACAGTAACTGTATAACTTTTTTGAGAATCTTTAATCAATTTATAGTGTTGAGTTTTTGAATTATTAGATTCTCGTACTTGAATTTTTTGGTCATTACTTAAATCCAACACTGTTTTTGTACAAACATTCATGAATCGATACAAACCGTTTCCAATATCATGTATTTTCCAACGCATACATGAGTTTTCAGAATTATAGTCTCCCTGTTGAATTTGATAAGAAATTTTTTCAGATGTATCTTTCACTACTATAACTTTTTTACTCATTATGTTTTTTATAATATATTCTCCACTATTTATTTTCTCTATTTTAAAACGTTGATTGTCACCTCTGTGTATAGGATAAACAATTATTTCAACGCCTTTTTCTGTGTTCTCTTCTTTAACATCGAACACCAAATTTGTTTCCGGAACATTGATATAGTAGATGCCGTCAATGATTGGTTCATATTCTTTTTTATTCCAATATCCCCAACCAAGATATTTATGGTCTTTTGAGGTAAATTCAATATTTGAAATTACAATTTCGTTCATCGCATGAATTATTTTTCCATTTCCTAAGCTTATTGCTACATGGCCCCAATTTTTTGTAACACCACCAATGGTTCCTATCCAATCATAAAATACAACTGCTCCTCTTGGAGGGAATTTATCTTTATATTGAATCATTTTATCTGAAGCATTTTTTGCAGTAGTACTACCAGAATTTTTTAATCCGGCTTCCTGAAAAGCTGAACTTACAAATTCCAAGCAAGCATTTTCCCAATTCTGTTTCGGGCTTTCTTTTTGTTCTAATGCCCATTGAATAGCTATTTCAATTTGACTATTCGTTAATAGTTGATTCGTTCCAAAAATATTAATAATAGCCCCTAATAAAAAGTATAGGATTATAACTGTTTTTTTCATATTTATTCCTCCTACATTAATTTTTAAAAGATTAAGAGGGTATCGAATTTAATAATTTTCAAAATAGGAATCATTTTAAAATAGTTTTAAGTAATATTTAGAAACTCTATCATTTCTTGACTCTTTCACTTTTTTTGTTTTCCGTCTGATCAATTGTCGTACTATCTTAGCCGAAAGTAATTGCACATGATGTGAGTATAAATGTACTCAAAACTACCAGGAATAAAATAAATCCAACCTTTTTCAATGTAGCACCCCTAATATTCTACAATTTACGTTCATAAACGAACATAAATCAAAGTTTATTTGATTTTGAATAACTAATAACCGATGAGATATCATAACATAAAATATTTTATTTGTGATAGAGGAAAGAATATCATCCATATAAAACATATCAATTGAAAAATTGTACGTGTCTTTCAAAGAAGTTAGTTTTTTATAATGTTGTGTTTTGTTTAATAATATATATAAAAATATGTTATCATATATATTATTTGATAAAAACAATATACGGAAAAAATATCGCATTACATACATGTTTATCATAATAATTACAGAGGTGATTTTATGAGGATAGTAATGATATTGTTGTTCTTGGTACTGTTTTTCAACTTTACTATTTTTGCATCTATGATAGAAATACGGGCTGGAACTTTTGAAATGGGAAATACGAGGAATGATCAGGAAGGCTGGCTTGATGAATACCCTGTACATGAAGTTTCCATTACGTATGATTATGAGATTGGAAAGTATGAAGTTACTAATTTACAGTTTCTGGGTTTTTTAAACGATGCACATGTAAGCCGGGATGGATTCTTGAATGTATACAAGATAATAGATATGGGAAACCAGAATTGTGAATTCGAATATGAAGCAGGATATTTCAGACTAAAACCCAAATATAAAGGAAAGGAAAATTATCCTGTGATATTGGTTACATGGTGGGGAGCGATAGAGTATTGTAACTGGCTCAGTAAAGAGAATGGGCTGGATAAGGCTTACAAGGATGATGGAAGTTTGGTAGATTATCCCGATAACAATGGATACAGATTACCTACAGAAGCTGAATGGGAATACGCAGCTCAAGGGGGAAACAGCAGTTTAACAGATTACAGATACGCTGGAAGTAACAGAATAGATGAAGTGGCTTGGCATTTTGGAAATTCAAAAAATAATGAATTCCCCATCTGGGAAGGTAGGGGAACGCATCCAACAGGGAAAAAAGCAGCGAATGAAAAAGGAATATTTGATATGAGCGGGAACTTATCTGAATGGTGTTACGATTGGTATACAATTTATCCTGATACAGCACAGATTAATCCGATAAAAGACAATCCTGAATATTTTTCCAGTCGAATAACACGAGGAGGAGATTGGGGATATTTTGAGGATCTTTGCCGCCCTGTTTCCCGAGATAAAGCAGAACCCGATGTGGGTTCAATACTCGTGGGTTTCAGAATAGTGAGAAGTAAATAAAATAATTAATGCAGATGTTTTTGTTACTCAATAGATTCTTTTATAACCACTCTGAACCGGAGTTGAATAATCTGGTTCAGAGTGGTTTTTAATTTAAGAAAAAAAGTTTATTTTGAAAAATACATTACTCTAATTAGGGATTGATGAATAACTATGAAACCGACATAAATAAGTATATACAGAGAATAATTTCTTACAAAAGTGTAAGGTTTTTTCAATAAATTCCATAAAAAGCTTGCATATAAATTATTTCATTGGCTAAGATCAAGGAAATAAAGCGAGTGAAATCAAAGGTATGTAAAATTCCCAGTTCCCGTTAAACAAAAGAATCTGAGTTATTCAGCAGCCTCTAATTAGATCGGCTAATAAATAACCGGGTACGATCCAAAAAAAGCTGTTACAGTCCCCTAAATGGAATTTCCCTGGAAGAGATTATTTGAATGTGAGTTGCACTGGATTTAAGAGAAAGCAATAAATAAACGCAGACATTCCCCCGTCTGCGTTTTTGTTTATAAGTACAGTTTAGCCTTATTTATTAATTTTGTTTATATATTCAAGTGCGAAATCTAGAATGGTATCTTTTCCATCCAGGAAATCCTGATAGGTTTGTTCAATTTCGATATCCGGAGCCAGGCCTTTTCCTTCCATCTCCTGTCCAATATGAGATATATCCACGCTTCTTATTGGGAATCTGAAATACATGTTGTTTACCGTTTCGTACGTGACGGGGCCACTTCCCGAGTCGCCACCGCTGGCACTTCCTATGAATGTTGCCCTGCCTGAATCGTGGAGTGAGTGTATGAAACTTTCCGCTGCCGAAAGTGTTTTTGTACCGATAAGTACTACTACATCTCCCCTGAAATTAAGACTTCCATGAGGTGATACTGTTATATTCGGGCAGAGAGCCTTGGATGGTTGTGTTATCAAACGTTTGAAAATCTCCACTCCGTTCATAGAATTACCTCCGGTATTTTTTCTGAGGTCAATTATAAGATTTTCTTTATTTTTTAATCCGGAAAGTGCACTGTCGAATTCATTTACCACTTCTCCCTGCATGGAGTTAATGGATATGTATCCTGTGTTTTTGAATTCTTTCGATTCCACCATAGGATTCAATCTGTATTCAGCGTATTCGTAATATGGTTTGTCAAGTTTAAGAGTCATTTTCTCAATTTTATCTCCGTTAAGCGGTATGAAACTGTAAGTTCTTTCTTCTTTTTCAAACTGATGTCTCTGGAAAATCTGTGAAACTGCCTGGGCAATGAACCAGTGATCAGTTGAAGAAGATATGTATTTCTTTCGGCTTGCAATCCATTCATTCACAGGAATTCCATCTATTTCAATAATCTCGCTTCCACGTACTATCGAACTTCCGGAAACTTCTGAATTTAAAAGGTTATCCGTTACTATTATTTTATACTCAATTTTTGAACAGTAAATATTTACCCCTCTCATAAGAGATTTGAACAGGTAAGCTGAATGGCTGTTTTCAAGTTTTGCGAAAAGCCTTGTCATTATTTCTATGAATTCTCCCAGGAATTCTGCTTTTTCTATTTGAGGGAGGAATTCTGCTTCCAGGGCTTGTATGTCTATGTTTTTTCTTTCTTTATGTCCATACCAGTTGTCTATCGCAAAAATTGTCCTTTTAAATTCATCTACGAATTCTTCTTTATGCAAATTCATCTTAGTCAAATCGATTTCGTTGGATGGACATACCCCGTTGGCTTGTTGTTTGTAAATATTTATAAATATGCTTGCAGATAAGATCACTACCATTATTACCAGTATCAATAATACTATGCCAAATTTTTTCTTCTTCATCAGAGGCTCCTTTTGATTAGATAAAAGTTTCGGAGAATTATACTATAATTATCAAATTTTCTAAGTTTATTGTAAGCGGTATCTAAGAATTCTCTAAGCATTCGGGTTTAAAATCCTATTGTAAAACAAAAACAAAGAGGAGGAGTTACAATGAAAAAGACTATTTTATTCATCACGGTGATATTGATTGCGGGAACTCTGGTACTGGCCGCTGGATTAGGTAAGGGAATGAATGCCGAAACTACACAGGGAGTTATGAACCAGGTTCAGGGACAAGGACAGGGAGTATGCGAGAATTTTGTGGATGAAGATAATGATGGTGTCTGTGACAATTATGGTACGGGAATAGGATCAGGATCAGGTAACGGTAGTTGTGACGGAAGCGGAGAAGGCACGGGAATTCCACTTAATCCTCAGGATGGAACAGGCCACAAATATGGAGGAAACAGAAAATAATATATTCGATTTTCATTTTTTACCTTCCGAAAAAAAGCCGTTAAACGGCTTTTTTTCATGCTTCTCTTTCTATTAATTCTTTCACTTTTTTTTCTATAAGGCCACGGGTTTTCCTGAATGCTTCGAGTTTTATTTCTTCACTGCTTTCTACCCTGCCCGGATCTTCAAGTGACCAATCTTCCCTTATGGTGATTCCGGGGAAATTAGGACATAAACCTTCTGAATCGTGACAAACTGTTATCACGTATCCGAAATGTTCGCCGATATATCTTTCGATATTTTTTGCATATTGGTTTTCGAGGCTGATACCGATTTCATCCATGACTTTGATGGTTAAAGGGTTTATTTCAGTTGCACTGAAACCCGCACTGAATGCTTCGAATTTATCTACACCGTATTTTCTTAAAAAACCCTCTGCCATCTGGCTCCTTGCCGAATTATGTACACAGATAAACAACACTTTTATCTTACTCATTTAATCACCTCTGATAATAGTATAATTGCTTTTGAGAAAGATACCATCTGAGTTTTAAAGAAATATTTTTCGAATTTAATAAAAGTATAAAGAGGTGGAATATGTACACTAAATCTCAGCTGATCTCTCAAATAGAATCTTCAGGTATAAAGAAAGACGAAAAATTATTGATTCACTCTTCTATGAAAGCCATAGGCGAAGTCGAAGGGGGAGCGGAAACGGTAATAGATGCATTCATGGAATATTTAAATGAAGGATTGCTGGTTTTTCCTACACATACCTGGAAACAGATGAACGATGACTACAACATTTTCAATCCTAAAACCGAGCCTTCCTGTGTGGGTATTCTCACAAATCTTTTCATGAAAAGGGAAAATGTGTACAGATCACTTCATCCAACCCACTCAGTGGCGGCTTGCGGTAAAAATGCAGCAGACTATGTTTCGGGAGAGGAAAAATTCGATACGCCCTGTCCACGTAAAGGCTGCTGGGGCAAGCTATACGATATGGATGCAAAAATATTGTTTTTAGGATGTAGCTTGAGGTCGAACACCATTATTCACGGTGTGGAGGAGTGGAATGGTATACCACACAGGCTCACCGAAAAATACCAGGAATTGAAAATCGTACTGGAAACTGGGAAAATAATCGACAGGCCTGTCAGGAGACATGATTCTCCAAACGGAGATGTTTCGGCAAATTACGGAAAAATAGAAGATGCTCTTATGAAACGGTGTATCGCCCAAAAAGGAAAAATAGGAGATGCCGAATCTCTTCTGTGTGACGTAAGGCAAATGGTCGATCTGGTTTCTTCATTCCTGAAAAAAGATCCGGATTTATTCATAGACAACAGAGAGATTCCCGAAAAATGGTATTGAGTAAATTTCATAAAATTAGAAAAATAATATATAATACCTCCGGTGAAATTTTATCTACAAAAAAGTAAATTCTCCGAACCTTTTCAGCATTCTAAAATGCTCCGATTTTATGCAGAAAACATAACAATATCAAATCTGAAAAATTAATATCTATAAGGTTATTTCTTGCCTGAATGCTTATCACGATTATTGGAGGGCTGTTTATGCTTAAAGATTTTGCAAAGAGTTTATTCCTCGTTTTTCGTGTAACTCCCCGATTATGTCTCGCAAGGATTGTTCTTGAAGTCTGTGCTGCTTTAACACTTCCGTTAAGCCTGATTTTGGTTCAAAAAGTCGTCGACGGCATAATTTCTTTCGTGAAAAACAATTCCGAAATTCATTCGCTTGTTTTTCATGTGATTTTACTGTGCGTTGTACTGATTATGATAGCCGTGTTGAATTATGCTATAAATCGTATAAACAACTCGCTTTCTAAGAAACTTAACGCAGAAATATCACAGCGAATCTTAAACAAGTTCAGAAAAATCAAATACGAGTATTTTGAAAATCCTTCGTTTCTGGATACCCTGCAGAGAATGAGAGAGGACCCGGATAAGGAAATCGTATTTGTTTTCAAAACCAGCATAGATCTGGTTTCAAATATCATAAGGATATTAAGTCTGGCATTTTTATTCGCAACGGCGAATTACTGGCTTGCACTTTTTTATCTGATACTTATCACCTTTATCGTTTTTCTCGATTTCAAGGCAATGAACAGGATGAATACGATGTTCAACTCACAGTCCGAAAGCGAAAGGAGAATGAACGATTTAAGTTCTCTGCTCTCTTCAAAAAACAGCCTTTTTGAATTGAGAATCATGCAGGGAGTGAAGCTGATCGCAGATAAACTGCATAATACAACGGAAGACGTGAGGAAAGAAAGGGTGAGTACAACTTTAAAATCGCAGTTGTATTCATCGATAAGCCGTATTCTGATTTTCGCCTGGTTTATAGGAACACTGGCATACCATATAGGGAGCCTGCGTGAGGGAAACATAACCGTGGGACTTTTCACCACCCTGGCTAGTTCTCTAACATTGGCACTGTCTTTGTCGGAAAGTCTGTCATATTCTTTTTCTTCACTGGTACAGGATGGACTGATAATAAAGCATTATCAAATTTTTATGAATATTCCCGAAGAAGATATGCAAACAACAAATAACCCTATCACAAGGCAAAGTGATGATTTTGTGGTTTTTGATAACGTTTCGTTCAAATATCCCCAAACCGAAAACCGGGTTTTGAAGAACATCTCATTTAAAATAGGCAGCAAAGAGAAAATAGCACTTGTTGGTGCAAACGGAAGCGGTAAATCCACGATTATAAAGCTTTTGCTGCGTCTGTATTCTCCCGATAGCGGGAAGATTTATGTTAACGGTGTCGATCTTGAAAAAATCAGCAGGAAAGGTATTCATGAATTTTTCAGTGTGGTTTTCCAGAATTATGCGAATTATCAGCTGAGTGTGAGGGAAAATGTCGCATTGAGTAGGATTGAAGGCATAAATGATGATCATGAAATTAAAAGAGTACTTAATTTAATAGGGCTTGACAATTTATCCGAAAATCCCGACAGACAGCTCGGAAAACTCGAAAATGATGGGGTAGGTTTGTCCGGAGGACAATGGCAGAGATTGGCAATAGCCAGAACGTTGTTTGACAAATCTGATTTTGTGCTTTTTGATGAACCAACTGCCGCACTCGATCCCATGGTGGAGTCTGAGCTGTATGATTCACTTAAGAATTTACTGGAAAACAGAGGATGCATTCTGATATCACATCGCCTAGGCAGTGTAAAAACGGCGGAAAAAATAATGGTACTGAACAATGGCGAAATAGTTGAAACCGGAACACATGAACAGCTTATGGAAAGTCAGGGTTTGTACGGTGAAATGTACAAAAGCCAGAGTTCATGGTACACGAAAATTTAATTTTAAATTCGAAAAAGAGAGTTGATTAATATGAAGGTTAAATTCATGAATATTTTTCGTATCTCCAGAATCATATATCAGAATTCACAACTTTCTGCAATTCTTTCCACATTATGTTATGTTGTCGAAGGTGTACTTCCCGGTGTTTTCACGTATTACCTTATAAAGATAATAGATAGTTTCAAATTTGCGGGAACCGCAGTTTCGGATAATTCGTATATTTCTTACATAATAATTCTCGGTGCGGTCTACCTTATACAGTCAGTTTTCGAAATAATAAATTCGGTGACACTCAATGCCGGAATATTTGAAACCAGTAATCTCAAATTGAAAAACAGTATAGCCCTGAAGGCTTCGCGCTTGAAACTGATTTCATTTGAAAATCCGGAAATGCTCAATTTGAAAAAGAAAGCCGAAAGCTGTGTACAGGATGAAATTATCGGCATGGGATTTTTTATGGTTTTGAAATCCTTCAGCAGTCTGCTTTCGATGTTATCAATAACCGTGGTTTTATTTCAGTATCATTGGGTACTTGCATTTCTGACTTTTTTAAGCATAATTCCCGTTTTAATCACGAGATTTTTAAGGGGAATGGATTTTGCGAACCTGAAAAATGAACATCTGCCGCATGAGAGGAAGCTCAACTATCTCTGGAGGCTTTTTACCGGGAAAAAATAGAATAAAGAACTGAGGATTTTCAATTCGGATAAATACATTTCCGGTAAATGGTCAGCTTTAAACTCTGAAATGAAAGAGGAATACAAGAAATTGCAGGATAAAGATGCATCTTCCCTTTTTAAATGTGATCTGATAAAAACATTGGGCTACGTATCCGCAATAATTCTCGTTATCTATTTTGCCGTTAAAGGGGAAATAGGAATTGGTGTACTTGCTTCATGCCTCATAGCGTTCAGAACATTGCAGGATTCCATGGGTGGATTTCTGACGGGTATTGGACGCATGGTTCAGTACCTGCTGCTCAGTGACAATTACTTTCTTTTCATGTCATATGAAGAGGAAAATATGGGGAGTTTTAAATCCGGAGAATTCAGGGGTCTTAAACTGGAAAATGTCTTTTTTGAATATCCGAATGCCGGGGATTATGCCCTGAAAAATATAAATCTTGAGGTCAAAAAAGGTGAAAACATAGCAGTTGTCGGTGCCAACGGAAGCGGGAAAACTACGCTTTCCAAGCTGCTGCTCGGTGTTTATTCTCCTGAAAAAGGGAAAGTGATAAGGAATGGCAAGGATATGGAATCTTATGCCCCTGACAGATATCTTGAAGTTTCCATAGTTCCACAGGAAGTTATCGAGTACAATTTAAACGTCGGTGAATCCTTAACTTTTAAAAAAGATTTTAAAGCAGGGGAAAATGGAAAAATCACTGCAATTTTAAAAGAACTTTCGTTGGACAAACTTATAACTGATAAGGGAATACATACAAATCTTGGTAAAATATTTGGGGGTAAAGAGTTGTCTGGTGGCGAATGGCAGAAACTGGCCATGGGCAGATGCCTGTACAAAGAAGGTGAATTTCTTGTTCTCGATGAACCGACAAGCGCCATCGATCCCGTTAAGGAAACGGAAATTTTTAATAATTTTATTTCAATGTCAAGGGGAAAGACTTCTCTTATCATTACACATCGCCTGGGTATTTGCAGGTTTATGGATAGGATCATAGTTATGAACAATGGAGAAATAGCCGAAGATGGTGATCATGACACACTTATCGAAAAAGACAGTTTATACAGAGAAATGTATGAATCCCAGAGTGACTGGCTGGTGTATGAAACCTGATCACATATACTCTATTTACTGAAATTGAATTTTGTTTATTTAATTGAAATAATAATTGAATTTGCTTCGTCATTTCAATAGCTTTCGTCATTACGTGCGGATAGAAGGGAATGCATCACGTATGCTTATTTGTATAAAACCCCTTTTATTTGTGTTAGCGGTTGTTATAAATTTAATATATTTTATAAATCCATATTGGAGGGTTTTTTCGTGAAGATTTCATGTAAATCTTGCGATTAAAACAGTTTTTCTATGCAGAAAAAGAGAAATCTCATAAGGAGTGAAGTTCAAATGATTTATTTTGTTTTTATGGTTCTGTTGATTTTACCGGCTATAGTATTCGATAAAATCAAGGGTGAATGAATATGGTAATCGGTCATTTAGCCGTATCTTACGCTGTAAAAAGCTGGAAACCACAGATTAAACTGATGCATCTTGTGATCGCAACCATGTTTATTGACCTAGTGGAATCGGTTTTTGTGATGTTCAAAATAGCTGTTCCTTATTTCTGGTCGTTGCACTTTCTTCCCGGAGCAACACTTTTATCATTACTTTATGCATTGATTTACTTTCTATTCGAAAGGGATAAAAAAGGTACAGCCATAATATTTCTCGTCGGGATGTCACATCTTTTGCTGGATTATGTTTCAAGCAGGATGGAGTTGTGGCAGAATGGCCCGGAATTTGGGCTTGCGCTTTGTGAAAATCAGATGTTGCTTATGTTTGTTGAATTTATCATGTTTTCTTTATGTGCTTTTTATTATTATATGAAACAAGTGCATGGAAAAGAGGGAAAAGTTGAGAATGTATTTTTTGGAATTTTTATTTACTATATCGGAATACAGGCATTGAAATCTTTTGTTTTTGCGTAGCGAATTCTAATTAACCCCGATCTCTGATTTTTCGGTGATCGGGGTTTTAAGCCTTATTTTCTGAGTTTTTTTCCGGGACTGTAGGCGTCTTCGATTTTCCCCCCGGTTTCAAAGTAAGTATGATGGTTTTCATCGTAAAGAAAACTGTTTATTTTAGATAAATCTATTTTGTCGTTCAGAATGTATTTTTCTTCTGAATATGCATTGGTTATTTCACCTATAAACATTTCACTGTCTTCAATTTCTGTTATCCGTACCAGTTTACATTCCCAGGATACAGGGCAGTTTTCAATGAGCGGTATTTCTTTATTTTCCCCGTAAAAAACATCGAAAACCTGGGATTTATCGAATTTATGGCCTGAATAAATCCCACAGAAATCCGTTTCATCAAGCAGAGAAATATCCGGAATATTTACACTGAAATAACCCGTACTTTTAATTCCTTCAGAAGTTTTTCTGGATTTATCCAGTGTTATTGCGACTTTATAAGGGTTGTAACTCACCATGGAAATCCATGATACTGCCATAAAATTCGGTTTACCATCAACTGTTGATCCGACAATAGTTACCGGCATTGGGAAATACATACCTTTAGGATTTAGTTTAACTTTTTTCATTTTTACCTCCCGTTGTAATTTTCAAAAAGAAATTTCTGAAAGAACAAAAGAGTATGAATTTTTTGAAATTTTATAAAAAATGTGAGAAAAAGTGTGGTACAGAACTGTGAAAGTAGCTTTTTAAGACACATACAACAAAAAAATGAGGAATTTTCCTCATCGATTTCTGAATATTAATTTTTCTTCAAACTTACAAATATAATTATACCATGGATTTCTGGCAGCGTCAAATTATTTTATTTTGAAAAAAACGTGTTTAAGGTGTTAAAATTTTTGGACAAGGCTTTTGTGTTTTTATTTGTTTAAAAGGTAGTCTTCTATGTTTTCCACGACTTTTTCTATCTGTCTTTCCATTGCTTCTGCTGTATATCCTGAAAAAAATTCCGCTATTCTTATATTATGTTGATTTTCAAATTTTTCTTTAAATTCCCCCAGTCCATCGGCATCGAAAATTGCATAATTCTCTTCATTCGAAATCCAGTTTGAAAAGCCGTTGATATCAAAAGGACAGCCTAAAGAGGTGTTGATTATGATTTTACCGTTTCCAAAAACTTCGAAATCAGCCTCACACATTACTTTGGTATTTCTGGGAAGGTTGAAAGATAGTATATCAACAGTCTTTAACAGATCATTTAATTCCAGGAATTTTATATGTTCGTTTTCGATTTCGGATTTTCTAGTTCTGCTGTGGTAAAAAACTTTTGCACCAAAAAAAACAAGCGTCCGGGCAATTTTATATCCAAGATTACCCATACCCAAAATACCTATATTACAATTTTTCAATTCTCTGTTTACTTTATTCATGGAATGTCCGTTTGACCCCTTCAAGGCTGCTATTATTTCCGAAATCGTGAATTCCACAGTGCCGATGTCGCCGTAGTCCTTAATTCCGTTAACGGTTATTCCCAGTTCTTCGGCAACATCAAGATCCACATTCGATGATTTTCCTTTGAAGAGAGTGGAGCACAAACCCACATATCTGAGTTTCAGGCAACTCACTAAAACGTTGGCATTTAAATTTCCATTCCACGAGATCAAAACACAATCCGAATCGTCAATTCTCTCAATTATTTCATCGTCATTTTTTGCAGCGGAATTGAAAACGGTAATTTCCTGATTTGAATATGGAATGAGTTTTTCCTTTAAATTTTCTGAGATATCCATTGGGTCTATTATGCTTATTTTTTCAAACTTGTTTTTTTTCATCGTTTGCCTCCGATAGACTTTGAATAGTATGTTAATCCAATACATTGATGTATATTAGATATAAACTTTGTAATTATATCATCGTTAATATTTCCATATATATTTATCGTGCATGTTATGATATATGAAATTACAAATACCAATAGAAAGAGGTTTGAGATGAGTATATCTTTTTCGGATTACGATTTGCTGGATATAATAAATGAGGGACATGATGGCTGCCCATTATGCAGGCTTGAAGAAGACAGGATAAAGAGCTTTATGAAAGGGTTGCTGTATGAGAGTGTTAATAAGAGAGAATTCAGAAGGGATATAAGGTTTACCAGAATATGCCATAAACATTTTGAACTTTTCAACAAAGCGACCTTTGAAGATAAAACACTTGCGGGCCTTGGACCTGCGATTATTTTCAGGGATATGATTAGCAGCCAGATAGAGGAAATGGAGAAGAGTTCATTTCTGGGATTTAAAAAGAAAAAAGATGATTGTTATTTCTGCACTCATGATACGACATTGCCTGAACGTATAAATTCGACGGGATACAAGATTCTTTCAACAGAAGATGGATTTACTGCGTTGAGGAATTCAGATATGATAATTTGCCTTGAACATTACGAGGCGCTTCTGAAATTATCCGAGAAGAAAAAAGACATGAATTTCTATAAAAAGCTGAAAGAATATCAGCTTGAAAAATACGATGAAATGGTTGGGAAACTCAAACTTTTCATAGATAAACACGATCATAATGACAAAAGGCAGATTGCCCAGGAAGAAGCGTTTGCAATAAAAACGGCGTTTAAATCTCTTAAAAAAAGGTGATTATTTTTCCACGAACCCTATCAGAATATCAATAATTTCATTCAACAAATCTCTGGGAATTTTTTCCTTAAAAACAGCATTCCTTGCCTTGATATCGAGGGCTTTTACCTGTTCACACATTACAACCCCGGTTGTTTTGGTTCTGTTATCAAGGACAACATGCAACGGAAAACCTTTGTCCGTATTTGTTATTGGACAAACAATCGCTATTTTCGTGAAGTTATTATAAACATTGTTGCTCACAACAATAGCTGGCCTTTTTCCTTTTTGTTCATGGCCTGCCTGGGGATCAAATTCTAAAGAAATTATATCTCCCTGTTTGGGAATGTAATTCATTAGATTACCTCTTTACCCTTTTTTTTTCCAGTATCCCATTCCCCACAAACATAATTACCGGAGTAATTCGCAATTCTTTCTTTTAAAGTAATATGTTTTTTTAAAGGTATGATCATAATGTTTCTGGATACGACTTTGATTTCAACTTCGGTATTTTCGCCGATGTTGGCTTCTTCAATGATTGCTTTTGGAATCCTTATAGCATTACTGTTTCCCCATTTTTGGATTTTGGCGAGCATTATTATCACCTCATAAATAAGTATATACTTTGTATATACTTATGTCAATAGTTGAATAAATAATTGGATAGAGTGGTTATAAAAATAAGTAAATGATATACTTCTTCTATATCTGTTTTATGAGGTGATAACTTGAAAAACAACGATTATGCACTTTGTGCTCTCGTTAAGATATACAGGAAGAAATTCGATTTATCACAAAGCGATATTGCCAAAGACATTTGTGTGCCTTCATATGTGAGTAAGATTGAGAATGGGGAAATAGAGCCGAATATTCAGATTGTCGAGCTGTTGCTGAAAAAAGTGGGAGTGAATTACCGTACTGAAAATAATTTCTCTGAAGATGAAAAAAATAAAATTATGGAATATTTCAATTCCCTTTTTGATTTTGACAGGTATCATTCTGAAGAAATCTTTCCTGATATAAAGAAAAAAAAGAAGAAATATCTGAATTCAGATTATTTAATCGAATATTTGATGATAGAATGGCATCATTTAAATTCAAATGAAAAGAATGAAAATAGGCAGACAGAAATAGAATACCTGTTATCCTCTGTGAAAAATCTCATGCCATCACGGGAGAAAGGGATTTTATATTATCTGAAATCGCTGTCGAATGAATCTCCGGAAACGAAGAAAGAATTGCTCAAGAATGCCGTAATGGAGTATAAGAATGGATATTATTTTTATCAGCTGGGTTTTACCATGCTTGCCGGGGGAAATTATACCCAGAGTTTGAAATATCTGGATAAAGCAGACGAGATTTTCATGGAGGAAGGAAATTTCAGAGGACTGGTTTTTTCAAAAAGTATTCGTGGAGAGGTTTATTACCAGCTTAAAGATTTTGATAATTCTGAAATACATAACGAAGGCGTCATTAATTTGCTCGAAAAATCAAGGACAGAAGACACATATATTCTTGGATTTAAATATTTTGCACTGAGAAGCCTGGCAAATACAGCCCATAACACTGGTGATTTCAAAAAAATGGAGAAAATATGCAAAAGGATAATAGATGACCAGAAAAAACTCGGTAAAATATACACAACTTCTCCTTATCTGCTTTTGAGTGATTTTTATTTTAAAAATGGAGAAAAAGAACTTGCCATTAAATATCTTAAAGAGGCGGAAAAAGTTCAGGATGTGACACTTACCGTAGATTTGCCGTTTGAAAAAGAGCTTTGGAATCTTTATGAATACAGGACAAGACATGATGATTACTTAAGAACAAGAGAATATGAAAAGATACTGCTAAAATTGAAAGATATAGTTGAAAACCGGGGATGTTTTGATTATCAGGGAGTCGTATACGATATGCTGAAGGAATTTTATGTGGCGAATAAAAGGTATAAAGATGCTTTTTTTACTTCTGAAAAAGGACTTTAAGTGAGAGTAGCCATCATATTTTATAAAATATCGGGGAATAAATACATTTAAAAGAGCTGATCTGAATGAGTTTTTTTCACTTTTCTTAATTAAAATTATTTGATATACTTCCTTGTAAAGTGCACTTGCATAATTTCATAAAGAATATCTTCAGTAAGAATATAGCTTTATTCAAAAGTTGAAATGTAAATTAACTCATATCTGATTCAAAATTTAAGATAAGGGAGTGTTTTTATGAAAAAAATTTCTGTTTTTATGTTTTTTGTAATAATTTTTATATCTTCTTCTTTTTCTTTCGAAACAACTGGTTCAAATGTAATAAATACGGATAATGCTAAAAATATAAAATTACTTGAGAAGTTGGAAAGCCATACTGGAAAAGTATGGAGGCTGAATTTCTGTTCAAATGGATTACTTGCTTCTGGCGGACAATACGGTAAACTTATAATATGGTCGAATACTGATGGTAAATTTGAAAAAAAATATGAATTCAAACTGCCAACACTAGTTGAGGCAGTGGATTTTATCGATGAAAATACGGTAGTGGCATTGAGTAATTATCTGGATGTCAGATTTTATTCCGTTGAAACCGGGGAATTGATAAAAAAAGAACCGGGATATCTTGGTAACATAATGATTTCAAATGATAGCAGAAAAATAGCCAGAGAATTGCGTGGTGATATAAGAGTATACGATATTGATTCTGGGGAGTTAATTTATTCAATAAAAGATCCTGCCGGTACGAGTTTTGAGATGAAATTTACTTCAGATGACAGGCATATGATTACAGTCGGACATGAAGGGGGGGTTATATTGTGGAATCTCGAAACCGGAGAAAAAATAAGGGATTATAAAGGGCACAGTGGCGATGTACATGCTGTTGATATAAGTTTTGACGATAAATATATATTAACCGGGGCAACGGATGGAAAAGTGAAAATATGGGATATTGAAACCGGTAAATGCCTTTTTACAATGTATCATTATGATGGGTTATACGATGTGATATTTTCACCAGATGGAAAAATTGCAGCCTCAGTGGGATGCGATATGATGGTTAACGTATGGAATGTTGAAACAGGCAGGAAATTGAAATCATTGCATCATAAAGATGAAATACATACGGTTTCTTTCTCACCGGACGGTAAATACATAGCTGCAGGAGGCTATGATGGTGACATTTATATCTGGGGTCTTGAATAGATTTCATTAGGTATATAATGATAGAATAATATCTGATCCCAAATAAATAATAAGAGGTGGATATTATGAGAATAAAAGTGGCAATGCTTCAGATTAATCCCGATTCAAACAATCAGGGTGAAAATCTGAAGAAAGGAATCGAATTTTGCAGACAGGCAAAAGATATGGATGCCGATATAATTCTCTTTCCGGAAATGTGGAATATCGGGTATACTCCACCTTCCGATGAAGCCTGGGAAGATGCCTACAATGAAGAATACCTGCCACAGTGGGCGGAATGGAAACTCCAGGCAGTGGATAGAGAAAGTGATTTTATAAGTTCTTTCAGGGAATTATCGCGAGAATTGGAAGTCGCAATATGTATTACTTATCTCGAAAAATGGCCGGATTTTCCCAGAAACAGCATGACAATTTTTAACAGGTTTGGTGAAGAAATTCTCACATATGCCAAAGTTCATACCTGTGACTGGGGTATGGAAGGTTTCTGCACACCTGGGGATGAATTTAGAACTGCTCTTTTAGACACGATAAAAGGGGAAATAAATATAGGTGCCATGATATGTTATGACAGGGAATTTCCAGAGAGTGCGAGAGTTCTAATGCTGAAGGGTTCTGAACTCGTTCTCGTGCCTAATGCATGTGTTATTGAAGACAACAGATTTTCGCAACTTAAGGCCCGTGCTTTCGAAAACATGTTTGGAATTGCGATGGCAAATTATCCAAGTCCGAAAGAGAATGGAAGATCTGTTGCCATAAGTCCCGTTTGTTTTGGTGAAAAAGGAGAATCGCTGAATACCATAATAATGGAGGCTGGTAAAGAAGAGGGGATTTACGTTGCTGAATTCGATATGGATAAAATAAGGGAATACAGAGAAAATGAAACATGGGGTAATGCTTACCGTAAACCGCATACTTATTCTCAGATAATTTCAAAAGAGATAAAACATCCTTTTATCAGAAAGAAACACAGAAAAATAATAGATAAATAATTTATAAAAAGAGCCTCTTGAGAGGCTCTTTTTGTCACTTGTTTTTTATTGGCATGTATAAAGTAAGTCCTATATCTTCTTCAGTTTCGTTGAAAGAAACCATTTCTTCAAGCCATTGATGGGTTGCGTGATCATAATCGCTTTCTTCCAGCCATTTGCTGAATCTCTTCCAGGCGTTTCCTACTTCTTTTACGGTAGTTGAGAGCAAGGCGTATTTTCCTCCCGGAAAAGTTTTTATTTTTATTCTCTCATCACCGGTATCTTCCATGTCGTTGACGGTTATCCATACTTCATAACCGTATTCTTCCTTACCGGGACTGGGATTCGGATTGTTGAATCCGAATATTTTAGTGCCGCTTTTTTCATCCAGTAATCCTTTTGATTTTGCCCATTCTATGATGACGTTATTCGCTTCATTTTCGGGGTTTTTGCCATATCCGACATAATAAGCCACCTTCATCGGAGTTACATCTTTAAGAGTTCTTATATCAGGGTATTTTTTTAGTAACTTCTGATCTTCAATTTCGAAAAATTTATCCATGAGGTTCACCTTCCCATAAAAAAATAATTTGTTGTTTTTCCTGAAATCATGAGGGGAAAAACCGGTTGTTCTTTTGAAATTTCGAGAAAATACTTCATGGCTTTCGAATCCGGAATCGAAAGCTATTTCCATTATCTTTAAATCTGTGTCAGACAGCAATTTACTTGCAATATCAATTCTCCTGTTTCTGATATATTCTTTTACAGTAACACCGACACAGTTGTAAAAAAGCCTGTAATAAGTGCTTATAGACATATAAGCGTTTTTTGAGACATCCTGCAGGTTTATCTCTGTTGTCAGAATCGATTCTATAAAATCAATAGATGACTGTATTCTCTCTATGTAGTTCATATTTTCTCCTCATTCGATGTTTTTATTATATATAAATTCAGATTATAAATCTTGACTTTTTTTCTCATAAATTCGATATATGATACAAAAGAAATAGTTTGTTTTTTTTCATACAATAAATTTTACCCTGTTTAGTTGTAAACTCTATAAAAAACGGATTATTAATTGAAGTGCAGATATTTCCCCATAATGTGCGCCAACATTACATTCTTGTAAACCGGATTATTTACACCTTGAATATTGCCATCCAGAGTACAAGGAACAAGATATGAATAAGGAAATCTTAATTCAAGTTTGGCTATGAAATTACAAACAAGGGAACGTAACGGTTGAGTTTCGCTGTTTGAGCGTAGCGAGTTCGAAACTCGTGAAGTACCCGGTTTGTATATTTCACCGAATTTGATTACAATTGACGTTTCATATCTTGTTCTAGAGCGTGTATATATCTATTTATATCCCTTATGACGCTTTAACATACGCGCACATTATGAGTATTTCGATAAAAATTTTTCAGAATTTATCTCCTGATGTTTCCGTCATACATTTTGAGTTAAATTATGTATAAAACTTATATGACTTTCGCAGAATGTGTAGATTTTAAAACATGGCAGAAGTCTGGTTGCTAGACTAAATTCAAATATAGGGTTTATAATATGTATGTATATGAATGAAAGAGGTGAATTTGAAATTATGAAAAAGTCAATTGTTTTTATTGTTCTGTTTGTTTTATCAGTGTCCATGTTTTTTGCAGTTGAATCAATAGAGGGATTTACACTCAGTGGCGGAAAGGTAATACTTAATGACGATGGTACATGGGAATGGGTAGTAAAACCAGATAGGTACAAGGATTTCAACATAGTTTCTCCGGTTTATAAACCTAAAGTACGTGTCTGGAGTTTCAAGTACGAGACTTTTTTCAGAGACCCTTATGGATGTACTGGAAAACAATACAGAATATATGGAATGGTGGATCTTGTAATTAAAGATGGTAATGGCTATTTTGTAAAGATTTATACCAACAAGGATAAGTATGTCTGGAATGATGAGGTATTCCTGGTAAATTACAGTGATTTTAACCTGCATGTGGGGGACTTAGTTGAATTTACCGCTGAGTTCAACTCGTTATCCATTCAGACAAAACCCAACGGGGACAAATATGAAGTTCCGCTTTTCGTCTGGACTGGAGATTCGACAATATACCTCAAGTAGAAAAGTGATTTAGTATAAAAAAAGGAATTGCCAAAGGCAATTCCTTTTTTTATATTTATTGCTGGTATTCCCATATTTGTATTCCGGGGAAAAGACTGTGTATGACATATATATAATCATCATCTCTTCCTTTCATAGCTGAAAAAATATAATCATCAGTGTTTTCGGTTCCCGTATAAGTATCGTGTGATTTAAATGAATTTGTTTTTGTACCATCTTCGGTATAAATGTTTACCCAAAAACTTCCGTCCGTTTTTTCTGTGGATATTATGCATTCGAATTCCGAGCTTTTATTCGGATAAATCGAAATATCCTTAGGAATTCCATCTGATTCTGGAATATCAAACAAAACTCCAATAGACTGATAGTTCTCCGGATCTATACAGATAGCCTGCTGAACTGCTCTGGCAGAAGATGAACCAACATAACTGTACATAACCACATTTCCATTTTTATCATGTCCGGGTATATCAATAGTATCGACACCATGATAGTTTGTTTCTATGCCTGTGCCGTAATTTTGCCCCGGATTTTCGATAACCAATGTGTTTAGATAATCAAAACCAATTTCAGTAGTCTTTCGGGAAATACTTCTGACGAGATTGTTGCTGTTATTTATCTGCCCCTTTTCTGATTTCTGGTTAGCACTGAAGGGATATTCATTTGTAACCATTCCGGTATTGCTCAGCTCTTGAATTTTATTTTCACACAGTAAAAGTAATTCGGTAAAATCTGCACCGGCAGTTATCCCAACGGGATTACCGGGATAAGTAACTCCGGTGTAGTACTCATGTACCTGTCCAAGATCTGCGAAAAGTTTCATTATTTTGGTATTTTGATTTTCGATTTTACTAAGCACTATCATATGATTATTTTTATCCGCATTAATATCCACAGGAGTTTTGACGGAGTCTGTTCCTATAGTATCTTTAAGAACATATCCGGATTGCTGTGGACAAACACATTCAATTGAACATTGAAGCACATTTGATTGTGATCCTTCTCCTGGACAGCAAATTTCCAAATGGTTTACACCTCTTTGAAGGGTAAATGAAATGTCGAAAGTTTTGCCAACTATATGTGAGGCTGAGGAGTCGATTGATTTTCCATTACTTTTTACATGAGGGAAAAAAATATAAAAGTTGGCTTTGATTTTTAAAATGACTTTGCAGGTATCTCCTGTGCAGTTAAAAACCTGAGTAGGAGGATCTTCTGCGAATTCAATATTTAGAGGGGGAGAATAAATATGGCAATTTGACGCCGGAAGAAAAACTAACACTATTGTTATCAGTGCAAAGATACTAAATTTGATTTTTCGGTATTTTTTCATTTTGAATCACCCCTTTGTTTAAATAATTTTTATATTAAAAACTATTGAAAATAAAGATGTGATCATATGAACAGTTTATTCAGATTATTTTGTGTGAATCCACCCTTTAAGTGTGAATTCAATTTTCCTGTAAAGTGAGTTTTTTAAATCTTCCTTGCTGTATTCTTCTATATATATGTATGTCAAAACTTCGAAACAGACATTCGCAAAAAGTGTCGAAGAAGCAGTTTTAAAGTCATAAATGCCTAGTTTGCCATTTGACGTAAGGTCTTTCAGTATGTTTTCAAGATCGAATAAGGCTTTATAATCGTACATTGCCAGCTGTTTTAACAAATTCTCTTTCTTTTTAGAAAAATAGGTCAGTATATGTGCCATCTCTTTTAAAACTTTTTTTGGCAGGTTCAAAGGTACTTTAAAAGTATTGCATAGGAAGTTAAAAATGATATCCACCGGATTTTCCGAAGCCGAAATTTTTCCGGAGGTTGATTTTTCTATAAATATGTATTTTGAAGCCACGCATTCAAGGAACAAATGAGCTTTGGATGGGAAATAATTAAAAAGTGTGCCTTCTGCTATTCCCACACTTTCTGAAATTTCTTTGGTTTTTGTGTCTTCATATCCTTTTTCATCGAAAAAACGGCAAGCAACTTCCATTATCTTTTCTTTTGTGATTTCCTGTTGTTTTTTATTCAATCTGGCAGCCGACATTATTTCTCCTTTTTATAAATATGAGTATACTCATATTATACATGTGTTTATAAAGGAAAGATTTAATATTTGATTAAAATTATTTTGCTGAAAACAGAGCGATATAAATTTCGTTAGAGTGAGAAGCTTGACAAAACAGTTCGAATAAAGTACACTGTACTTATAAGTACAGTGTACTTTATTCGGATGGTGTGGAGGTATCAAGCATGCAGACCTTTAAGGAGGAAATTAAGAACAACATTTTAAAAGCTGCTAAAAATGAATTTCTGAAAAATGGATTTGAAAAAGCGTCTGTTCGAACTATTGCAGCAAACGCCAAAACTTCTAAAAGCAATGTATACAACTATTTTGCGGATAAGGATGCCTTGTTTCATGCAGTAGTGGAACCTACAGTCACAATAGCTCAAGAAGGAATGGTAAGGTTGCAAAGTAAAAATAGACAGGGGAATACTTATACAATTGAGGCGCAGAAAGAAGTTATGAGTATTTTCGTCCGTTTTGCTTTTGACCACAGCGACAATTTTAAACTACTTTTTATTTATTCTTCTGGTTCTTCTTTGTCCGGTTTTAAAAATAACTTAATTGAATCTGTTGCAGACGCTTTAGAGAATTGGGTAAAGATAATTGCGCCCGGAAGGGGGTTATCAAGGTTCTTTTTCTGTTCTGTAGCCGGATTTTATATCAGCACAATTGAACAACTTATCATAGGTAATACAATGATAGATCAGGTTTCAGAGCACTTTGGGGAATTTTTAAAATTTGTTTATGGCGGTTGGTGTAACACTTTGGGAATCAGCAATCATATGGGAGGGGAAGAAAATCATGAAGTATAATATGGACAGCGCTCGATATGGAAATTGGGTTTCTATGGGACTGATAAGAAAGGTCATTGTAGTTTTTTTCCTGTTATTGATACCATGTGTTTTCCTGTGGATAGGGTTGCCGGGATGGCTACCGCTTAAAATTATACTTACGTTTTTAGCGGCATTAACATTCATATTTGCCTTATACTTATGCACAGTAAGGTATATTTTTTCTACCAAAGGTGGAGATATACAAAATAAAATTCTTGAGTTACTTCTTTCGCGAACTGAACTGAATGGGAAAAATGCTTTGGATATTGGCTGCGGAAGTGCCGCTTTAACAATTAAGTTAGCTAAAAAATACCCTGATATCCAAGTCACGGGCATTGATTACTGGGGCGGACCGTGGGGCTATTCAAAAAAAATATGCGAAGAAAACAGCAATATTGAAGGTGTTGCCTCGAGGACAGAATTTATTCAAGCGAGTGCTTCTGAACTTCCTTTTGACGATGATTCATTTGATTTGGTAGTCAGCAACATGACCTTCCATGAGGTAAAAGACAGTAATAATAAATACGATGTTGTAAAAGAAGCGTTGCGTGTTGTGAAAAAAGGCGGGTATTTTGTTTTTCAAGATTTATTTTTATTCCATTTCTACTATCCGGATATAGAGGAATTTATGTTAATTTTAAAAAATTCCGGCATAGACAATATTCATTTTATCGATACAAGTAAATCACCGTTTATTCCCAAATTGTTGAAGCTTCCTTTTATGGTTGGTACTATTGGGATTCTATATGGCACAAAATAAGAATGTTTAATTATAGCCAACTTTGGACCATGTTGGTTCGAAGTTGGCTTTTTCAAGGTTGAAGCAGTACCTGAAAAGGACTGGATCGTTGTCTGGAATACCCATAATACGATCATAGACCGGGAAACCTTTGAAAAAGCCGGACAATTGCTAAAGCTAGGTAAATGCACCATGCTGAAACAAAAGCAGCTTTATTTGTTAAGTGGCTTTCTCTGCTTCACGGACTGCGGATGGGGTATATCATAAATTAAAAACAAAAATATTTGCGTTTATTACCAAATATGTTGGAGTTTCTGTATTTTTAACAGGTCTTGGGTTCTATTTTATTATTTAGTGATATTTAAATACGTGAAACTTCAGTTTCCACGATTCTTCTTATCCTTATTTTTTCAAGGTTACCTGAGTAAGTCTCATTATGCAAAGGTTTATCTCATAAAATATACCTGATTACATCAAACCTGCATATTTTACTTCCGGAATGAAAATATCGGCTTAACAAAGATCACTTGAATATATCAAAGCTTCGTGATATAATTTTCATATCCCCCCCTAGGGGATATGAAAGGAGTATATAATGTCACATAAACATGAAAATACACAAGCTGTCATAAACCGGTTATCACGTGCGATTGGACATTTGGAATCAGTTAAAAAAATGGTAGTGGAAGATCGGGATTGCAGTGAAGTTTTGATACAAATTGCCGCTGTCAAATCTGCCATCAACAATATCGGAAAAATTATTTTACAGGATCATATTAATCACTGTATAGTTGATGCAGTTGAAACGGGAGATCAGAAAGTATTAGATGATTTGTCAGTTGCAATTGACAAATTTATAAAGTAGATGTAAGCTGTATGACAATTAAACAAAAGACGGCTACTTTTTTTGCCTTGTTAGCTGCCGCACTATATGCATTGAATGCCCCTGTATCAAAGCTTTTACTTGAACGAGTTCAACCTACTATGATGGCTGGTTTTCTTTATCTTGGGGCTGGTATCGGCTTATTCATAGTTGATATCATAAGAAAGAGAACTGGGAAAAAACAGAGGGAATTACCTTTGACTAAGGCTGATCTGCCTTACACCATAGGAATGGTAGTGCTGGATATCGCAGCCCCTATTTTTCTTATGTTGGGCCTTACTATGACTTCTGCCGCGAATGCTTCCTTGCTTAACAATTTTGAGATAGTAGCTACCTCCCTGATTGCCCTGTTCATTTTCAAAGAATCTATTTCAAATAGGTTATGGATCGCAATATCTCTTGTCACGCTATCAAGTATTATTCTATCTGTTGATGATATCACTAGCTTTCAATTTTCTTTTGGTTCCATTTTTGTGATTTTGGCCTGCGTTTGCTGGGGGCTTGAAAACAATTGCACCAGAAAACTATCCTCAAAAAACCCGCTGCACATTGTTGTCATTAAAGGACTTTGTTCCGGTTTCGGGTCACTTATAATTGCCTTTGTCATAGGAGAAAATATACCTGGCATCCGTTACATCCTTGCAATATTATCACTCGGGTTTGTGGCTTACGGCTTGAGTATTTTTTATTACATCCATGCCCAAAGAGAATTAGGTGCTGCTAAAACCAGTTCTTATTATGCCATAGCACCCTTTATAGGCGCTGCACTTTCACTTTTAATATTTCGTGAGATTCCTTCTATATCTTTCATTATTGCATTAATGATAATGATTGCGGGAACTTATCTGGCTACAATGGATACTTTTAAAAATTAACATAAATTCTATGGTTCTCCTACAGATATAGTGGATAAAGAGTGTTAGTTACGCAAAAATCAGGTGCGAGATTGCCTTCGGTGCGTTAAAATACAAACGCATAACGCACTAAAAAACAGTGCTACCTCTGGATGACCAGTTGTGAAAATTTTTGTGCTTTGTACCGTCTATTGTCATTCAGAATGAACCCTGGGATTTTTTTATCTCAGGGTGAAATGAAGAATCCCGGGTTTTAGTTTTTTGTTTTATACTTAACCTTTCATTTATCTAATATATTTTACCCACTGTAAATAAAAGAGAACCAATTCTATTTATATATTTACCAATCGGACGATTTTTATCTAAACAATATCTGAATAGATTCAAAATATAAAAAAAGCAAGTATCAATTAAAAATATGATATCCAAGATAGAAAGCGATATCTTATTATATGAAAATATAAATAGTTTACCTAAGCAGAAACAATTTCCAGAAACCCAACTGAAAAAATTAATTACTTTATTTTTGATAAAAGTCAGTTTCCATTATGATTTTACTGTTTTAACGGAGGGTATATAATTTTCATTATAGTGAATAAAAGGAATTTTGATTCAATATTCGTTGAAATAATCCTGTATTTCATCTGGTTTTTTTGTCAATGTCAATGCCAGCATTAAAAGAACCCTGCTTTTTTGGGGATTAAGGTTATCGGAAGTTACCATATCCAATTCAGAGAAATTTGTCTCTCCGTTATCAACCTTTCCACTTCCGGTGCGTGAACTTATAGCGACGGTAATTCTATTTTTAACCGCTTCCTTTAAACCTTCCATAGTTTCGTAATAAATGTTTCCATTTCCAACCCCAGCGTAAATTATTCCATCCACTTTTGCCGTTATTGCTGCATCTGTGAACAATCTGCTGTTGTTGGCATATCCGTAAATTATTTCCACTCGGGGAAGATAATCGAGATTATCTATGTTAAAAGGAGTGTCAATGGTATGTTTTTTCAAGGTGGATGTATAAAATTCAACATCCCCGTAATTTGCGAGGCCGATGGGTCCACCGTTTGGATTTTTAAAAGTATCTACATTTGTGGTATTTGTTTTTGAAATGTCTCTGGCGTTGAATATTTTATCGTTCATCACAACCAGAACACCTTTTTCTGAAGAATCTTTTGAAACTGCAACCGAAACTGCGTTGAAAAGATTTATTGGTCCATCAGCACTGATAGCAGTTGATGGGCGCATAGAACCAACCAGAATTACGGGTTTACTGCTGTGTGTGGTTAAATTCAGGAAATATGCAGTCTCTTCCATTGTATCTGTGCCATGTGTCACCACTATGCCATCGCATTCGTTCGATGAAAGTAACTCATTTATTCTTTTTGAAAGTTTCAGCCATACTTCGTTATTCATATCCTGACTGCCTATATCCGAGATTTCTTCAACTTTTATATTTGCCAGATTGAGTATTTCCGGGACTGCTGTTATCAACTGATCTCCGGTTAGTGAACCCGATGTATATCCGGCTTCGACTGCCGAGTCGCCGGCGCCAGCTATGGTCCCACCTGTTGTTAGAATGGTTATATTGGGTAATTCTTTGCCGAACATTCCGGTATAAAAACTGAAAATCATTATGAATACGAATAAAGAAATCCTTAAGTAACTTTTTTTATTCATTTTAAATCCCTCCGGCTTTTAAAGTTTATTTTATTTTACATTATTTATTTAGAAGCTTTCAAATATAATTTTAAAAATAATATGATGAAAATCATGAGATATATTACTAAATGTATAATTCCGGTACCATCAGAATTTATTGTGAAAATCGCTCTGTTTATGAACGGAATAATATCAAATGTTTCTGAAGTGTTTGCCTGTGAAGTTAATATTGCAAAATTGAATAGTTTACTAGCAATATAAATTGAGTAAAAATAAATATATAACATTAATGATAATAAAATTAACGATAAAATAAAAATTTGATATAATTTATTCTGTTGTATAAAAAACAATTTACAGGAGGGTAAAATGAAAAAGCTTTCATTATTTTTGGTTTTATTTTTTGTAGTTGTATCTGTAGTTTTTTCTTATGAAACAGTAGATGGTGTTATATCTGGCGGGGGGAAGGTAATTCTTAACAAAGACGGTACCTGGGAATGGAAAAAACAACCAGATAAGTATAAAGGGTTTAACGACATCGTTGTTAAAAAAGAAACAAAGCAGAAAAAAGTTAAAATTGAAAAATTCAATTACACCAACCTTTTCAGAAATGCAGGGAAATCCGAAGGTAAGTATTTTAAGATTTATGGTAAAGTTGCCCAGTATATGAGAGATGGTCGAACATATACAGTAAGATTGAATACAAGAAGAAAGAGTTATTATTGGGATGAGGATATTCTAATAAATGGTTATTCAGGACAACCGCTTATCGAAGATGATCTTGTTGAAATGGTAATAAGATTTGATGGAATAAACAGTTATACAACTATTAAAAATACTAATCGTTCCGTACCTTTTTTCAGTTGGACGGGGGACTCTACCATTGTTATTAAAGGAAGAGGAAATTAGTATATAAACACTATAAAATAAAAAATCCCGTTTAAAAACGGGATTTTTATTTGTCAATATCTGAAAGATTTATAAGAGTTTTTTTGAAATCATCCGGCAATTTTGCCACGAACTGCATCCATTTTTCAGTACGTGGGTGAAAGATTCCCAGTTTAAATGCATGAAGCATCTGTCTTTTTGCCCCAAAACCTATATCCTGTTCGGGGTAACCGTAAACCTGATCACCAAAAACTGGTGTGTTAAGGCTTTTGAAATGTACTCTTATCTGATGTGTCCTTCCGGTTTTAATCGTCACAGAAACCAGCGAAGCGGTTTTTCCGAATGTTTTGAGTGTTTCATATATCGTCAGTGCATCTTTTCCCGAATAATCAACGGCCATCTTTATCCTGTTTCTCGGGTTTCGCGCAATAGGTTTGTCGATTTTTCCACTGAGTTTTTTCGGGATCCCATGCAATATGGTTATGTACTGTTTTTTGTTCAGCCTGTCGTGAAACTGTCTGGATAAACTTGACAATGCCAAATCGTTTTTGGCAACTATTATTACTCCTGAAGTGTCTTTGTCCAGCCGGTGAACTATTCCAGGACGGTTAGAATCCCCCACGCTGTTTATGCTTTTATAATGGTACATCAGGGCATTCACGAGTGTTCCGGATGATTGGTTTATTACGGGATGAACTATCATATCCGGTGGCTTGTTTATAACTATTATATCTTTGTCCTCATAGATTATATCGAGTGGAATGTTTTCGGGCAGAACTTCGGTGACTTTCGGAGCGGGAACTTCCACGCAGACTATGTCTCCGGTTTTAACCTTGAAGGAGGCTTTTTTAGGTTGCTCATTCACAGTAACTTTCCCATCTTGAATGGATTTCTTTATCATCGTACGCGAAATCCATTCGGGAGAATGCGCGGCAACAAAAATATCGAGTCTCGCATGGTTTTCGGGAGAGCCGACTTTGTATTCCAGGATTTCTAAATCCTGCTCTTCTGTATGTTTTTCTTCTTCGTTATACTGCATATTTTTCAAGTTCTACAGCCATTACCATTGACACACCGGAAGTTTGTGTGATACCGTAGAGAACGTCTGCTCCTTCCATTACCAGTTTATTATGTGTTATTACTATAAATTGTGCCATTCCCTTGAATCTTTCTACGAGCAGTTTCAACCTTTCGGCGTTGTAATCGTCAAGAGCGGCATCTACTTCGTCCAGTATGTAGAAAGGACTCGGGTTTATCGTAAGCATCGAGAAAACCAACGCGATACCGACAAGAGATTTTTCTCCACCGGACAATAAATACATCTTCTGGTTTTTCTTACCGGGACGTTTGACGGATATTTCAATACCTGTTTCGAGAATATCCTGGCCGGGTATCAATCTGAGATTTCCGTTTCCCCCACCGAAAAGCGTGGTGGTCATTTCGTTGAAATTCGTATTTATTTCGTTGAATGTCTTTATGAATATTTCTTTTGCCTCTTTATCTGTTTTTTCAAGTAATTCTTCCAGAGATTTTCTGGCGTTTTCCAGGTCGGTTTTCTGCTCATCAATCTCGGTATATCTTTCATTTACCTGTTCGTATTCATCGATGGCATTAAGGTCTACGTTTCCGAGGTATTTGATCTTCTTTTCAAGTGTTGCCACATCCTGGCCAACTTTAGTTTCTTCTTCTTCAGAAAGAACTACATCCTGCAGGTCTTCTTCATGCACTCCGGCATAAGCCATTTTTTCATAGAGTGACTGTACCTGGAATTCAATATCATGCTCTTCAATTTCTAGTTTATGGGATTTCTCCCTCTTGTTTTCCCTTTCGTCTTTCAGGTTTTCCAGTTTTTTTTCCAGTTCTTCTATTTGTTTTGTGACCTGTTGTCTGCCTTCCTGCTGGTCTTTAATACTGTCATAAAGGGTTTCCGTTTCTTTTTTCAGGCTGGTTAACTCTATTTCGAGTTCGGAAACTTTAGTCTTGTTTTCTTCGATTTCCCTATCAAGTTCTTTCATGTTGTGTTTGTAATCGTTTATCTTTTCTATATTGGATTCTATAGTTGAAATTATATCTTTTATTTCATCATCGTACTGTCTTTTCCTCTCTTTAGAGGTGTTCAGCTCGAGCTTGAGATTGTTTATGGTATCCTGCAGGTTCTGTATAGTCAGTTTCTTTGTCTGAAGGGTGGTACTCACATTGGACAATTCACCCTTCATCATTTCTATTTCAGTTTTCAGAGTTGCGATTTCTTCCGTCACCCTTTCCTGTCTTGCTTCTGCACCCGCTATTTTCGCGTTATAGTCGATTTTCAGTTTTTCAAGCTCATCGACTTCCTGGGTGATTTCTTTTATGGAAGTTGTCAATTCCTGAAGAGTTCTTCTTATCGATGCATTTTTAAGCATTATGTCGTTCAACTCAGTTTCAAGGTTTATCTTAAGACCTGCTATTTCCTGTTTTTCGGTTAAAAGTTTCTTTTCCTGTTTCTGTATTTTTCTGAGAACTTTGTCCAGAGCGGTAAGTTCTTCCTCAACTTCGGTGAGTCTTCCTTTTCTGGCCAGAAGAGAACCTTTAGTGTCTACTCTCATGCTTCCGCCCGTTATCGCTCCGCGGGATGCTATTAAATCTCCATCAAGCGATACTATCTGATTTGAAACTCTGTAATTTCTCCTTATTTCCAGTCCATCTTCGAGTGTCTTAACTATTATGGTATCTCCAAAAAGGTATAGCGGGAGTTTGGAGAATTCTTCGTTCATCTGTACCAGTTCGGCTGCATATCCCACAAAACCTTTATGTGAGTTCAGCTGTGGATTCTGAACAATCGGACGGATTTTGAGATTGTCAAGCGGAAGGAAAGTGCAACGTCCGAAATTTTCCCTTTTTAAAACATCAACAGCGTATTTTGCGGTTTCAGTATCTTTGGTGACTATATTCTGTGTTCTTCCGCCGAGAATTACTTCAAATGCTTTACCGAATTCGGTATCGAATTCCATGAGGTTTGCGACTACATCAATCATATTTCTGAGCATAGTGTCATTTTCTTTTCTGTGGAAAAGTTCTTTTACGGGCCTTGCATAACCGGCAAAATCACGCATCTGTCTTTCAAGAACGGCTTTTTCCGCTTCCAGATGCTTTGATTGCTGTATGTACTGATATTTTCTCTCTTCGATTTCCTTTATCATCAGGATGTTTTCGTTCATTCTGCCTTTGACCTGATTCAGCGAGTCTATGAGTTCGGATTCCTTCTGGGAACTCTCCGTTCCGGATTCGCGTAATTCATCGAGTTCGTATTCAAATCCTTCGAGCCTCTCGGACTTGCTTTCAAGCTGGCTGGTAATAACTTTTACACGTTTACCGTGATCCTCTATGGAATCACCGAGTCTCATCAATTCATTTTCGAGTTTTCCGGTTTCTCTTTCTTTGTCGTTGACAGTTTGCTGTAATTCCATTATTTCATTTTCTTCATCGGAATATTCCCCGATGATTGATTTCTTTTCTGCTTCAAGTTCGGAAAGTTTTCCTGAATTTTCTTCAATATCCTTCGCGATTGTTTTGTATATCATGTTTATTTCGCTTTTTCTGTTTCTTAGCTTCTGCGATTCACCTTCAGCCGCATCCAGTTTTGTCGTGTTCTCAACATAAGCTATTTCTTTTGTTGAAAGCTGCTGTGCATACATGTTTCTCAAATCGGTCAGATTATTCTGCCTTTCCTTGTATTCTTCCAGTATGGAAGTGAACCCTTCCATCTCTTTATCCGAAGAGGAAAATTCATTTCTGAGCTCATGATATCTTCCCTCTACTTTGATCAATTCACGCTGGATTTCCTTTAATTCTTCACGGTTCTTCTCCGTTCTTTCAGAAAGCGAATTTTTCTTATCCATCCATTTTTTGTTCAGATGAGAAAAATACTGTATCTGTATTTCACTCAGGTCCTTGGTATATTCCTGATACTTTTCTGCTCTTTTTGCTTTCAGATAAAGGCCTTTTCTCTGTTTATCGAGTTCCGCAAGAATGTCTTCCACCCTTGCAAGGTTGTCATTTGTCACGTCTATTTTTGTTATGGTTTCTTTCTTTTTCTTTTTGTAGGAAGAAATTCCAGCTGCTTCTTCTATGAGTAACCTGATCTCTTCAGGAGAACTGTTGAGAATTTTATCTACTCTTCCCTGACTGACTATTGAGTAAAGTTCCTTACCGGCTCCGGTACCTTCAAAAATGGATTTAATATCCTTTCTTCGGGCTTTTTCACCGTTGAGGAAATATTCATTTTTACCGTTTCGTGAAAGTAGTCTCGATACTTCGAAAGTCTTTCCTTCTTCTTTTTCGAAAACCAGAACAACATTAGCTGAAGCTGATGGTGCCATTCCGTCAGAACCAGCAAAGATAACGTCTGTTTTATCGTTGGCCCTGATGTTTTTCATGGAATTTTCACCAAAAACCCACAAAATAGCATCAACGATATTGGATTTACCACTACCGTTAGGCCCTACTACCGCATTTATTCCCTTTGTCAGGTTGATTTCAACCGGTCTGGCGAAAGATTTGAATCCGGATAAACGGATTTGTTTCAATCTCATATTAATTCGCCCCCCACAAAACCACACATAAGATAAAATTTACATATTATTATACCACTTCACCCCAAAAACGTCGTAAATTAGAACTGATACGTATTTCAGTCGTTAATCATAATGGAGATTTCTCTTCGAGCATTTTTATAACAGCTTCGTTAGTCAGCTGCTGAACGGATTTACCTTCAATTTTTGATAATTCCTTAAAGGTAGCCCATTGTTTATCATCCAGGTCGAATTTTACCATTATTATTTTACCGTTAGTAGCGTCTTCCACCCATTTTTTCATCTCATTCAGATTTTTTTCAATTTTTTCCTTACTGAAAGCTTTTTTGAAATCGTCAGCGAAGTCGGACACATTTATCACCCTCATTTTATCAAGGTAACGGTTATCGAATATTATATCATTATTTGCATAAAATGTTGTATATTATTATGGAGTATCTCAATTAAATTTATCGTTTAAGAAGGTGGATTATATGGAATTTAAAAATAAGCCGGTTCTCTGTGCCGGAGAAATTCTTTACGATTTTATCGCTGCACAAAAAGGTGAAACCCTTGGTGAAACTCAGGTGTTTGAAAAGCGTCCGGGAGGTGCTCCATTCAACATATGTGTTGGAATAAGCCGTTTAGGTGGTGAAATTGATTTTCTGACAAAGCTGGGAGGAGATTCTTTTTCCAGATCTTTATATAGATTAATACTGGAAAATAAAATCGGAACTGAAACCGTTTTTAAGGATGAAACTATGAACAGCACATTGGTTTTTGTGGCGGTGGATGAAAAAGGAAAACCGGATTTTCAGTTTTACAGGGACAATGCGGCCGATACCAGAATACTCCGGGAAGAAACAGATAAGATAGATGTGGACAAATATTCGATTTTTCAGTTTGGTTCTGTTGCTATGCTGGACAATCCGACATCCGGATCTGTATTATCCCTTTTTGATAAATTTAACGCTAAAGGCAAGATAACGTCTTTCGATCCCAACATAAGGGAGAGGATGATAAGAAACAGAGGCGAATACCTTGAAATGGCTGAAAATATATTTAAAAAAGCAGATATCGTGAAGATGAGTGATGATGATTTGAAATATTTTTACCCCTGTATGAATTCTGAAGATGCGATGAATGAGATTGAAATGAAAGAAGATGCGCTTTTGATAATCACATTGGGCTCTGAAGGTACAATATTAAAAAAAGCGGGAAAAGTCTCAGTTGTTCCCGGATTCAAAGTACAGGTAAAAGAAACAACCGGGTGTGGGGATTCTTTTATGGCTGCAATTGCTTATCAGGTATGGAAAAGTGGAATTAATTCGATAAATGATATTTCATTCAACGAAGCGATAGAAATGGTAAGGTTTGCAAACGCTCAGGCGGCTATAGTTGCTTCACGCTTTGGTGCCGCAAACAGTATGCCGTATCTGAATGAAGTTGAAGAATTTCTGGATGCAAATTGATCATTTGCAAAGGGGTATACGGATAATTCTGGTAAAATAAAAAGTTTTAAGAGATAAAAGCACTCTTAATTTTCTGACTTTTATTTATGAACTTATAATGTGCGCGTATTTAACGCGTACGTTAAAGCGTCAGAAGGGTTATAAATAGAGATATACACGCTCCAGAACAAGATATGAAACGTCAATTGTAATCAAATTCGGTGAAATTTACAAACCGGGCACTTCACGAGTTTCGAACTCGCTACGCTCAAACAACGAAACTCAACCGTTACGTTCCCTGGTTTGTAATTTCATAGCCAAACTTGAATTAAGATTTCCTTATTCATATCATGTTCCTTATGAGTTATGAACATTAAAACAATTTAAAAAAAAGAATATGATTCCAGCGTAGCCGTGTGTCAAGAGAATGATAAAATAATTGATGAGACTTTTTTGCTCTTAATTTAAAAGTGACTTAAATTGTCACCTTTAAAATTATAAAATCGGATAAATAGAGATAACAGTTTATACTTTCTTTCTTGATGTAAACCTTTGCTTTCATTTACTCATAAACATTTTAATGCATTAATTCTGTCATTATATTCATACAAAGAGAATAAATATAAAGGTTATCAAATTATGGAGGGAAATATGCTGATTGATAAACAATTTACAAATACCGAAAAAGAATATTCAGAGATTAAAGATTTTCTTGAGAGAATGAAAGAAATACGGGATTTTGATGATTGCTGGGATCCTGGGAGAATGGACTGGTGGCGATATAATTATCATGCAGAAAAACTGGTGGATTTTTTTATGGAAAATACCCATTACTGGAAAGATGGAGATAAAGTCATAGGACTTTTTATATCAGAATATGGAAAAAACGATTTTTTTGCGGTTGCCGATCCTTCTTATGAAAATTTATTGACTGAAATATTGGAATGGGGAGAGAAGGTATGGGCAGAAGATAAGGATGAAATTATAACGTCAATATTCTCTTATGACAAAGATAAAATAAACAGTTTTAAAGATAGAAATTATGTAGAAGCAGGTCAGGATGGTAATCTGTATTTCTATGATTTGACTGATTATGATTTCGAATACGAACTGAAATCTGGTTTTGAGATAAAGACTTTTTTTGAATACCGGAATTACGAACAAAGGGTGGAAGTTGCGAGGAATTCATTTAACAATCCCAATATAAGCGAAACTAAAGTTAGGTCTTTACAATCTTCTCCTGAGTACAACAAAGACCTTGAACTGCTCACAATTACTCCCGAGGGAAAAGCAGCGGGATATTGTATTGGCTGGGCGGAAGAAAAAGATAAAACCAAAGGATACATAGAACCTATAGGAGTACATTCAGATTACAGAAAAATGGGATTCGGAAAAGCGATGGCAAAAGAGGCGTTCAAAAGGCTTAAAAATCTTGGTGTTGAAACGGCTACAATAGCCTCTGCTGCCGAGCCGGAAGTATCAAACTATTTGTATAAATCTTTAAAGCCTTTTAACGTTCAGAGAATGTTTAATTATAAAAAAGTTCTGAAAAAGTAGACAAAAAATCAAGTGAAATCAAAGACAGGTTAATTTCTCAGTGTCCATTAAATAAAGGAACCTAAACCCGAGATTCTTCGCTACGAATTTGAAAAAGTACAAATTCGTAGCTCTGAATGACAAAATTTGAGTTTTTCAGCAGTCCCTATGTTGTGCGGGATGAATAACGAATTTATTTCAAGTTCAAATAAAAAATATCGAGTTTAATATCCTGTTTCTCATAATTTTCAATTGCCTCTTCGATGGCTTTAAGATACCCCTCTGCAGTCCTGTCCCATGTGTATTTGTCGATAACCCTCTGTATGGAATTCTGTGAAATTTTTTCATAATCATCTGAAAAAATTATTTTTTCGAGTGATTCTGCAATCGATTCGGGTTTTTCCGGATCGAACAGTTCGCCATAAGCAATACCATTTTCACTCAGAATATCGGATGGGCCGCCATTTTTAGTTCCGGCAACAGGTAATCCGCATGACATCGCTTCGATAACCGTCAGCCCAAAAGGTTCGTAAAGCGTTGGCAGGCAGAAAACCGATTTCAGGTCACATGCCTTTCTGTAAAGTGATGCCAGTTGCTTCTGGCTGGATGATTTGTAGAAAATCACTTCGTTTTCCATATTTTTTTCTCTTATTAATTCGAGCCATTTTTCCATCACTTTTCTCTCGTTGTGAGGTATTCCATCCAATGACTTGTACAGATCGTTGTCGTATCTTATAACTATGAGTACTTTTGAATTCTTGTTTAACTTTTCACAATTGGCAAATGCTTTTAAAGCTGCTATATGATTTTTCTTATCATCTATCCTGCTTGCCATTATTATCAGAGGTTTATCTCCCTCGATTCTTTCGGAGGTCTTTTCATCATCTGGAGATTTAAGTTCGTTGAATATATTCCTGTTTGCACCGGGAGGAACTATCTTTATTTTATCTGACGAATTTCCCACTGCGTTTGAATAAACATTATGAGCGTATTGTTCTGATTTTTCCATGGAAGAACTCACGAATATTTTAGAGGCATATTTGATTGCCAGATTTTCAGCAGCTATCCTTTGTGAGAAGTGAAAATATTCTTCCAGTTTTTCTTCACTTTCCCCTGTTCTCAGTAGTTTTTCCTTTTTGAATATTCCCAGAGAATGTGCTGTGAAAGAAAAAGGCTTATCCCATTTTTTAGAAAGCATTACCGCAGCTATTCCACCATCACCATAATGTCCGGTTATAAAATCCGGAAACTTGCCTTCACCTTCATAAAAACTTGCTATATTGTCACACCATTCCTCCATATGAGGCCATAGCAGCTCCTTTCTCAGGAATTTATCAGGACCACATGGGATTCTTATTATTCTTATATTTTCATTATCTCCATAACTGTCAAAAGTTTTATCGAATCCCTGAATTTCTGTGTCATGGAATTTCCTGGTTATTATGTCAACTTCAACACCGAGTTTTGACATCGCAAGAGCGATTTCCTTGACGTAAACGAGTTGTCCGCCAAAATCCTGATGTTCTGTCCAGTAGCTGTCCTTTGAATCGAAATTGCCCTGGGGGTTTAAAAATATTATTTTCATGCTTTTTCCTCCGATTATTTTACTCCCACTATTATTTAACACCTGTTGTTTTGGCACTGTTTATGAACTGTCCCTGTAATATGATGAATAAAATAAGTACAGGTAATGTCATCATAGTCGCAAATGCCATTATATCACCCCAGTCCCTGGGGTACTGTCCGAAAAATACGTTCATAGCTACTGGCAGCGGTCTGTAATCGGGACCGCGAGTGACCATAAGCGGCCAGAGATAGAATCCCCACTGCATGAGGAAATGCAGTATGGCGACACTGGCCATTATAGGTTTGGATAGGGGCAATGCGATTTTCCAGTAAATTTTAAACCACCCTGCACCGTCAATAAGTGCTGCTTCTTCAAGTGCTTTCGGGAATTGTATGAAGAACTGGTAGAAGAGGAAAATATAAAATGGATTGGCGATGAACGGGATTATCTGAATTTGATAACTGTCAAGCCATCCAAAAGAATTTGTAACCCATAAAAGTGGAATGGCAACGGCTTCAAATGGAATTATCATCAAGGCAACTATAAGTGCCACGAGGAATTTTCGACCTCTGAAATTGAAACGGGCAAGCCCGAAGGCGAGCATGCTGTTCACAAAAAGCCCGCAAATCACGGTTGCGGATACCACGAAAGCCGAGTTGAAAATAAACCTTCCAAAAGGCATTCGATTGAACACATCTGTGAAATTCTGGAATGAGACAACTGACGGTATGAAGGCTTCGGCAGAGGACATTCTTTTTAAAATATCCATTTCATCAGGATTTAAGGAAGTGGATATCATGTATATCAATGGGAACAGAAAGAAGGCAAAAAGTACAAACAGCAATATATACGATATCGTTGAGTCTAATATTTTTACCCTTTTTAAGCTACGCTGTACCATGTTGTCATGCCTCCCTTTCTTCTTTTAGTACCAGACGCTGTACTATGGAAATTCCCAGGACTATAAGGAAGAAAACTACGGTCATGGCAGAAGCATAACCGACTTTCTGTTTTTGAAATCCTGAGTTGTAAAGATGAAGGATCACGGTTGTTGTGGCATTTCTCGGGCCACCGTTTGTCATTATCTGTACCTGGTCAAATAACCTGAGAGCGAGAATTGTGGTTGATATCAGCACGAAAGTAGTGGTGTTTTTGAGTTGAGGCAAAGTGATGTTGGTGAATTTTTTCCATTTACCAGCCCCATCAATTGTAGCTGCCTCGTACAGATTATACGGAATTTCCTGTAATCCCGCCAGAAATATAAGCATCTGAAACCCTGCACCCTGCCATATTGAAAGCAGCATTATGGATGGAAAAGCCCATGCCGGATTGTTCAGGAAATCCACAGTGGTCCAGTTTCCGAAGCTTATTGTACTGAAAAAACTGTTTATAAGGCCTTCGGGATTGTATAAAAAAGACCAGATTACAGAAACAACGGCCATCGTTGTAACTGTAGGCATAAAATAAACGGTTCTGAATATCTTAATCCCTTTCAATTTCTTGTTTACGAGCATAGCCATGCCAAGTGCGAGTAATGTCTGAATCGGAACTACTATGACCGCAAAGAAAAAATTGTTTGAGAGTGCCTGAAGAAAAACCCTGTCGGAAAAAAGTCTTGTGTAATTGTCGAATCCGACGAATTTCGTCGGTAATTTACTTATAAGCCTCTGATTCGTAAAAGACAGCCCGAAAGACATAAAAAAAGGCAATAAAATAAAAATAAACAGTAAAGTCAGTCCCGGCAGAATAAAGAGCAGCAACGCCCTGTTTTTTTTCTTGCTCAACATAGCCAGTGATTACCTCCCAAATATAAATTACGGAGAGGAATATTCCTCTCCGTATTTTCTTACTGTTACATCGGATAACCGTCGTTATCTTCTATATCGAGATCTATTTCTTCAACTGCGTAATCAAGTGCGTCTTTTACATCCACACCGTTTATTATGTCGTCGAGTGCTCTGGTGAATTCTGATGTGATTATCGGGTATGCTGGTGTAACCGGTCTTTCTACACCTATAGTTTCAAGCTGTTCAACGAACAGTCTCAGATCACCATCAGGTGCATAAGGTTTTGAAAGTTTTGTTGCACTCATTCTTGCGGGAACAGCACCGTTTGCATCTGTCATCTTGACAATTTCTTCCGGCCTGAGGATGAACTGAAGGAATAACCATGCGCCGTATGGGTTGTCACAACTGGAAGTGATTCCCCAGCACCAGGAACCTGTACCCGTTGCCTGGCCTTTGTACATACCGTTCGGGTCACCGAGTTTTGGCATTGGAAGAAGTACGAGGTCGTCTCCGAGAGCTTCTGTGTACTGTTTGTATACCCAGTGTCCAACCCAGGATAATGCATTTTTACCTTCCATGAAATCTGCATCTCCAGGAGGATTTGGATTTGCATATCCGTTTTCAAAGAGTTCGCCAAACCATTTACCAGCAGCAACTCCTTCAGGTGAATTCAGAACACCATCGGCAGACATGTAATCAGTTCTGTCTATCAAATCAGCACCAAATGCCTGGAAAATTGGAGAGAACCCATATGTATACCATTCTCCAAGTCCGTAATTGAGTTTAAGATCGAGAGGATATGTAACTTCATCCAGAGCTTTAAGTTTTTTGAGAATATCCATAAATTCATCCATAGTCCATGCGTCTTCTACGGATGTGGGGATTCTTGCGCCTATTTTTTCGAGGTATTTTTTGTTACCCCAAATTGCAAGTCCGGAATCAAAAGTACCGAGAGCGTATATGTTGCCGTTGTATGTTCCCTGTTTCAGTATCGAAGGCAGGAAATCCATTTTCATGTCTTCTGGTATGAATTTATCGAGTGGGATTATGAATTCGCCCCAGGCATAGTTGGTCATATTCGGGCCATCCAAATCCAGTATATCCGGAAGCTTTCCGGCCAGAGCTGCAGCCTGTACCTGATCGTTGTAAGAACCTTCAGGGAGCTGTACAGCTTTTATTTCGACTAAATCCTGCATTTCATTAAATCTCTTTACCTGATCCGTAATAACATCTCTTTCCGCTCCTCTGCCGGAATGGAACCAGAGTTCTATTGTTTCGGTTGCCATTAAACAAGTGAAAAACGTGCATGCAAAGACAATGAGTAAAAAAATCTTTCTCATAAAAGGAACCTCCTTCAGTTTTTCCCAGACGGGATAGGTTATATAAGATTTATTTTTTTATTTTCTGCGAGTTTTGCCAGTTTTTTACCATGTTCATCAGAGAGGGAATTTGTTATGAGAGTTTCGTGACCGCTCCATTCATGAATCTGTACAAGAGACTTCTTAAACAATTTAGATGTACTGCATAAAATATATATGTTATCTGTCAATTCATAAAGCTGTTTTTTTACATTGGCATCCAGTATGTTGGATGAATAAGTCCCTTCTTCATCCAATGCGTTTATAGCAAAGAACAATTTGTTAACGTGATATCTGTTCAGCAGGGATTTAAAATCAAGATCTATAAAATTAAAGGAATTGTACTGGAATACCCCGCCTAAAACTATCAGATTTACCGACGGCAGCTGTGTAAATGTGTTTATAACATAAAGAGAATTGGTAACCACGCTTATGTTTATCGGAGGATTTTTCACGAGTTCTTCGGCAAGGAAAAGAGTCGTACTGCCTGAGTCTATAAATATAACATCGTTCTTCTCCACAAACTTTACGGCTTTTTTTGCGATTGCTTTTTTTTCTTCAATATCAACCGCTATCTGAACCTGAAATTGTGGATCGTAAATAGGGGCTTGAATACTTATCGCACCACCCCTGACTCTTTTCAAAAGACCTTCTTCTTCGAGTTGTCCCAGATCCGATCTGATAGTGACTTCCGAAACTTTTAAATCTTCCGAAAGTTCTTTGCACTGAATTTGTCCGTATTTGCTTAAATATTCGATTATTTTTCTTCTTCTTTCTTCGCTTAGCATTTAATCCTCCAGGTTGGTTTAAGAATATCAGAATAGTTCGTTGACGACAATCATGATTTGATTTGATCTAACACGATTATACTCGATATTCCGAGGATACTGTAGTTTCTCTTCGGATTTCTTAGTTTTTCTTTCGTTTGTTTATCTTAATTTACGAAAAGTTTCGATAATGATATTTTCGCCATCGAATCTAACAGGAATTCCTTTCGAATGCGTGCAAAAGGGAACTGTATCTTTTTTTGAACTGTTCCAGAAAAAAGCATACCAATTATTTTTTTGTAGTTCAACCAGTTTGGTCGTATAAGCTTTTGTCTGGCAGTTTTTGTTGAAAAGCATTGCCCCATTCTTGGGGAATCTGAAATATCCTTCCAGAGAATCGGATACCATATGAAAATCCCCAGGTAGAAATTCGTCGCTTACTTTATCATCGAATATAAACGATGAAAAAAACAGATGATACAATCCATCTTTTTTTATTATATAAGGGCATTCACAGCTGTCAAACCATTCAGGAAGGTTGAGTTGCCCGGTTATTTTCCATGACAGCAGATCTTCTGATTCTGAAACTGCAACTGTTCCCCTGCCATGAATCGGACCGGTTTTTTTTCTTGCCACTATGAGCATCTTGTATTTACCTTCATCTTCAAACACGAAAGGATCTCTCCAATGTGTGAAACCATCGTAAGAATCCGTTTCGAATAAATTATCATCTATTTCAAGAAGCGGCTTTTTGTCGGATATTTTTTTATAGTTTTCAAATTCAGGATTATCGGCGGTTATCAGTCCAATTAATTGTACAGCAGGATACAATCGTCTTCTGGATGTGTAGAAAAGGTAATACTTATCATCTTTCTTGAATGTGCTTCCCGTCCATATGGAAAGATTGTCCCAACCAGTACGGGAAGGTTTCAGTATTTTTCCTTTGTATTCCCAATCACCATGGGCTTCGCTTACCGCGAGTCCGATTGAAGATTTGTTATGGCGAGATTCGGGATTGCGTGAGCGAGGCGCTTCGAGGAAATATCTGTAAAGCCTGTTTCCGTCTTTCAGAAACCAGAGATCCCATATGTATTTATCCGGAAGAAAAAATGGACTTAGAATATCGGTTTTAATATTTTGATTATTTATCAAATTATGAATTCCTCCTTTTTCAAATCGTACATCTCCAGAATTTTGTATATATCAGGTAATTTGGATCCGGCACCAACGCTTTCCACGCGATAGGCTGCAACTGCATTGCCGATTTTTGCAGCACTGAAAATATCATTGCCTTTCAGAAGTGCGAAATATACCCCACTCCAGAAACCATCGCCGGCTCCTGTTGTATCCACAACATTCCTTGCAACTGGCTTCAGGAATTCCTTACTTTTACCATCTGAAATTATTGCGCCGTCTTTCCCCAATGTCAGTATGACATTTTCCACTCCAAGACTGTGGTATTTTACGATGTACTCATCAGTTGACATATCTCCGAAAATATGAAAAGAGTCGTCCAGAGAAGGTTTACATAAATAACAGTTCTTGAAAACCATTTCAAGTGTTTCCATCGCATCGTTTCCAATTTCCCATAATTTCTTTCTGTAATTCGGATCGAAACAGATTTTTGTGTCGTGTTTTTTGCATAAATCGAGTGTTTTCATTATAAGCTGCCTGGAAGGATTCATCGAAATTGGCCAGGAACTGAAATGAAAAAATCGGCTCGATTTTACTATTGCTGCGAGGTTCTCAGGTTCTTCTATGTTGTGATCTGCAGCTCTGGAGGGGAAAAACTGAGGGTTACCCTTTGATTTTGTGACAAAAACCATGGAAGTGTGATTGCTTATATCAGTCTGTATTCCTTCAAGAGATATATTTCTACTGCTTATACTCGATTTGAGAAAATCACCAAAGGGATCATTTCCTACTCTTGATATGAAATAAGGCTTTACGTTAAAATCAGATAAATTTGCGGCAATATTTGCAGGAGAGCCGCCGGCATATTTTTCAAATTTGAATGCCTTTTCAAGATTTTCGGTGTAATCTTCGGTAACCATGTCTATCAGCGTTTCGCCTATCAAAAGAATATCGTACACGTCCGCACCTCCAAAAAATATTATATCAGAAATTTATTTATTTTTACGATTGCTTACGAAAATTTACGGATATTGCCTTTTTGAAAAATTCAACGGTTATTTACAATTGTGATAGAATCTTTATGTAGTACATTATAGACCGGAGAGTGAAATTTTGAAAAGAATTGTCTTTTCCATAATAATATTGATTCTATCCAGCACGGTTTTTTTGGGAATGAATTCAGCTGAAAAAATCCACAGTGAATTTCTTGCACTTGTAAATTCATACCGGGCAAAATACGGAAAGAATCAATTGTCGCTCAAATATCATGAAATATCTCAATCCTACACTAATTATCAGGCAGATATAGACAAATACATAGGACATAGAGGATTCGATTACAGAGGAGATAAGGTTGAAGAAAAACTCGCATCAGACGGGATACTCGATTATTCGAAACCGGGATCATTCCATGTTGCAGAAAATGTCGGATACTGCGATTATTCATCAGATGCCGCCAAAAGATTATTTGACAGATTTGTAGCAAGCTCATCTCACAGAAAGAACTTACTCGGTAATTTCAAATACACATCTCTCGGGGTGAGTATAAGCAAAACCGGAAAAGTAATTCTCTGCCAGCTGTTTTTTTGATTATTTATAAATATATTTAATCTGTATTTATCGTCGGCAATATATCAACAGTGACTAGAAGAAAAAACAAAAATCGATAAAAATGTAGAGACGGAGGCATCCATCTCAGAAATAAACAGTTCAAGAATAGAAACGTATCAAAAAAAGAAAAACCAAAAAGAGACGCAGTGCCCTGCGTCTCTACAAAAAAATCAATATCATCACTAGTAATCGGATTTAAATCAGCAGTTATGAGAGGAATAAAAAGAACAGAATATAAAAACAAATAACGATAAAAAATGTAGAGACGTGAGGCATCCCGTCTAAGAAATAAATGGCAACATTTATTTTTATAGAATGATATAATCGATATTATAAGCCATAATCCCATCAAATAAACGAAGCAGATATCCTCAACAAACGGGCAAAAATAAAACCTGAAAAATTAATATTCAGAGGTGCTTTCATGCCAAAACTGAAGGACAACTACTATTTCAGAATCATCGGATATCTCAGATTTTTCAAAACGGATGTTTTCTTTCTGATGCTCATTACTGGCATAAGAATTGCCCTTGCTTTTCCTTTGCCGGGTGCGATTCAGAGTTTTTTCGACAGTCTGGGTGAAAAGCAGGAAGGGTCTTTTATCGCGAATATCCTGCTTGTTTCTTTTTTGCTTTTAGCAAACGTAATCGTCGGATACTTTGGAAACTTAAAACTTCAGAAAATCGGATACGGGTTAACGTACCTGATAAGAAAGAATTTACTGAAAAAGATTCTGGAAATACCGTATGCTGAAGTTATAGATTTTAAAACAGGTGATGTGGTTTCCAGAATTACAGGGGATACCATGCTTTTCAAGGAGTTCATAATGAGCATTGTTATAGATCCGATTATCTCCATGCTCCTTCTGAGTGTTTACATAATCATACTTTTCAAAATAAACGTATACCTGACACTTGCCATTCTGGTTACTTTCCCGATATTGAGCCTCGTTATAAAAATATATCACAGAAAAACTATGAAAGCATCTTTCGATTACAGGGACAAGTACAGTGAAGTGTATATAAAACTGCTTGAAATATTCAACGGGTTAAAGCTCATAAAATCTATGAAATATGAAAACAGGCATGAAAAAGAAATGGACAATAATTTTGAGGTTCTTTCAAATGCCGGAATAAAGATGGAAAACCTCGGAAGTAAATCTTCATCCATGAGCAGTTTCATAATAAACTGCGGCTTACTGGCAGTTCTGGTTCTTGGTGGATATTTCACTTCAAACGGTACAATGACTCTGGCCGGGTTTATCTCCTTTTACATGTTTCTTCAGCTTGCGTATAATCCTATAGACAGTATAACTCTGGCCTTCTCTTTTTATCAGAAGGCATCCGGGATGATGAACAGGGTGTTTGAAATACTGAATCATAATACCGGAAAAATTTCAGGTAAAATTAAATCAGAAAAATCGGAAAAATTCTTTAATGGAGATATAAATATAAGGGATTTGTCGTTTTCATATGATGGAAACACTAAGATATTCGATAAATTCAGCTGTAAATTCCTGAAAAATTCAATAAATGTAGTTATGGGCCATTCGGGTGCAGGGAAAACCACACTTTTTGATTTACTTCTCAAGCTTTATTCACCGGATGAAGGCAGTGTTTTAGTTGATGACATAAATCTTAATGATGTTTCTCATGAAGAATACGCGAAACACATAGGTGTTTTCACTCAGGATCCATTTATACTGGATACCACGATTGAGGAAAATATCAGATATTACTCTCCTGACAGCTCACTAGAAGATGTTATAAAAGCTGCAAAAGAAGCGCATATCGACGAATATGTGCAGTTACTGGAAGATAAATACGACACTATGACCGGTGAAAGGGGAAACAGGCTTTCCGGCGGCGAAAAAGCCAGAATTGCAATGGCGAGAATTTTTCTTAAAAAACCTGCGATAATCTTTCTGGATGAGCCTACATCCAATATCGACTCTCAGACTGAGAAAATAATCTACGATTCATTAATCAAGCTTAGACAGACTTCCACAATAATAATGATAGCACATAAGGAATCCGCAAAAGATATTGCGGATAATATAGTCGATCTGAATGAGGTTAGGTGCTTAGAATGATTAACAAAGACTTTTAAAACAGAAGAGAAAATTTAAAATTAATAATTCCGAGGTGATTTTATGAAAAAGATAAGGAAATACCTTTTTCTGCTTTTTCACTCTTTTTCTCTATTTTGGAAGTCTTCAAAGTTATTCACGATTTTACTTTTTATAATAATACCGTTGCAGGGTTTTATTCCGGTGTTGAACATAGCTTTTGCAAAGAATACGGTTGACGCCATAGGTATACATTTAAACTCGTCTAATGCCGAACAGCAGATAATTTTCTAGTTATGTGCATGGATTATCGCCTATTTACTCAGTCCTTGTTCTATGTACATTCAGGGGGGTATGACAGACAAAATGATAAACCTTGTCAACGTATCCCTTATGAATAAATCCAACGAAATTAAGGATATATCTTTTTTTGAAGAATCAGGTTTTTACGATGAAATACAGGTGTTACAGGAGGAAGCCGCATGGCGTCCGGTTAATCTTATAGTTTTCTTTCTTAACGTTTTAAGGGGAATTATAACTACGGTATCTTTGTTTGTATTGCTCGCCAATTTTCATATACTTATTGCAATACTGATGTTCGTTGCGATTATTCCCCAGACTTTTGTTTACTATCGCTTGCAGGAAGAAGCATTTGAAAACATGGTTACGAAGAGTCCGCTTTCAAGAAAGCTGAAGTATTTTTTCTCTTTGCTGCTTTCACATAATCATGCGTATGAATCCAGAATGTTCTCCTATGGGAAGTACTTTATAGGGAAATATCAGGAAACTTTCAATAAAATCCATACCGATACCATGAAAATCAGAAAGAAGCGGACCATTCTATCAACTTTGTGGAGTATTCTTGGTACGTTAACCGGAAGTGCTGCTTTCGCATGGCTTATATTTCAAACTATGGATGGTAATTTTACTATCGGGGATGTTCTTGCCTTCACATCCGTTATAGTCCTGTCTGGTCAGACTATGATAGCACTAGTTCAGGAATCCAGCCTGCTTTACGATACGCTGATGTATGTGGAAAAATTTCTGAATTTTCTTAAATTACCCATAAGAATTAGTTCCGGAAATAAAATATTATCTGAAGGTATAAATTCAATAGAATTCAGGAATGTATCTTTCAAATACCCTGGAAGCAAATCTTTTGCACTGAATAATATTTCTTTTTCCATAAAAAAGGGAGAGAAAACTGCACTGGTAGGAGAAAATGGTAGTGGAAAAAGCACTGTCATGAAACTCATTTGCAGGCTTTATGATGTTACTGAAGGAGATATTCTGATTAACGGTGAGAATATAGTAGATTTTAATGTTGACAGTCTAAGAAAGGAAATAGGAATAGTATTTCAGGATTATTCAAAATACCATCTCAGCCTCAGGGATAATGTTGCCATATCTGATATTTATTCAAGGGAAAAAAATTCCCGGTTCGAATATGCTGTAAGTAGAAGTGGAGTGGATGGGATTATTGCTGGATATGGTTTGAAAGACGATCATATGCTTGGAAAAACTTTTGAAAATGGCAAGGAACTTTCGGAAGGAGAATGGCAGAAGGTTGCTATATCCCGTGCATATTTCAAAGAAAGTACGGCATTGTTGTTTGACGAACCTTCTTCCGCCCTTGATGCTGTGAGCGAATCACACTTTTTTGACCGTATGGAGGATATCTCAAAAGACAAACTAGTGCTTTTTGTAACGCATAAACTATCAGGAGCAACTATTTCGGATAAAATAATAGTACTGGATAACGGAAAAAAGGTAGAAGAGGGAACACATGAAATATTGCTTGAAATGGGAGGGAAATATTCCGAGTTATTTACTTTGCAATCAGAAAGATATAAGTAGCTAAAAAATATGTATACAAATGTAGAGACGGGAGGCGTCCCGTCTCAGAAAAAAATGGAAACAGGCCAAAAAGATGTAAAAGTAAAAAGAGACTCATTGCCCCGCGTCTCTACAAAAAATCAATATCTTCATTAGTATCCGGATTTAAATGCGTTGTACAATGATAAACCCTCCACTAAAACACCACTTCTTTTTATTCGATTATAATTCTCAAAAATAAGGGAGGGAAAATAATGGAAATAGAAAAACAATATCAGTTTGCCAGTGAAATTATGAGGGAATTATGCGTGAATATAGGTGCCAGGCAGACCGGTAGCTATAAGCATAAACAGGCAGAAAAGTACATAACAGAATGTATGACAGAAGCAGGATTTCAAACCGAAGTACAGAGTTATACTTGTCCCGCCTGGGAATTTAAGGGACTTGAGTTATTTGATGAAGAGGGGAAGTATCCTGCGATTGTGAATATCTATTCAAGACCTTGTGATGTAAAAGCGAAAATAATTACAGCTTCAAATTTGTCAGAACTTGAAAACAAGGAATTTACCGGTAAAATTCTGGTATTACATGATAAACTCACCGAACAGCAATTCGTTGCCAAAAATTTCGATATATTCAAAATTGATATTCAGGAAAAGGCAATTGAATTTATCGAAGCCAAAAATCCCACTGCAATAATTACCATAAGCCAAAAAGATGAAGATTTCCCACCCCTGATTGAGGACAGTGATTTCAAGATTCCCTCAATTACCGTTTCGAATTCAACGGGAAAAGAGATTCTGAAAAAAGAAAATATGGAAATGAACCTGATTATAAATTCAGAGAATTTCACATCAACTTCTTCGAATATAGTCTCAAGAACCACATTCGGAAGAAAGAACAGGGTAGTGATATGTGCGCATTACGATACGAAATACAACACCCCGGGTGCTGTGGACAATGCCACCGGAATTACTGCCATGCTGCTCCTTGCAAAATTAATAGATACGGAAAAATTAAATGTGGATCTGGAATTCATAGCATTTGGGTCAGAGGACAATTATTATCCCGGAGACCTGGAATATTTTTCAAAAAACCAGGAATACATGAAAAATGTCTGCCTTGCAGTTAACATAGATGGAATAGCCATGAAAGGGCAGAATAATGCGATGGCATTTCTCGGGGAAAATGAGGAAGTTAAGGGAAAAATATTCTCATTCAAGGACAAATTTGAAAAAATCGAGATAATTGAGCCATATTTTGAAGGTGATCAGTCTTTCTTCTTTTTCAGGGGAATACCCACCATATCGTTTACAAGTAAGGAGATTTTTCAGTATATCGACAAGATAATACACACCGAAAAAGATACTTTTGATAAAGTTGATATTGAAAGAATAATGGAAATAGTAGATTTCGTAAAAGAATACCTGTACGAAATTCTTTAAGGCAAATAAAGTAATCATTAAGATTTGTGTAAATATAAAAATGTGCAGTTCATTTGTGGACTGCACATTTTTTATTGAATATATTAAACATGATTTTATATGATCTTTATGACTACATTTCCCTTCTTATGCCCTTTTTGAACGTAGGTATGTGCTTTGACAATTTCAGTTAGTGAATATATTTTATCTATTACGGGTTTCAATTCTCCATTTTCTATAAGTTTTTTAAGGAACTCCAGATCTTCAACATTTTCTTTTCCGGCATTTCCAGTAAGTGACAAGAACATTCCGTTATCGTTCAAAATGCTTTTGCATTTGGATTTATCTGCTTTATCAACTGCATCAATTATAAGGTCATACTTTTTTCCATTTCGGGTAAAATCCTCTTTTTTGTAATCTATAACATAATCTGCACCGATAGACTTCACAAGGGCGATATTTGTTGTGCTGCAGACTCCTGTAACTTCAGCTCCGTAATGTTTCGCAATCTGCACCGCGAAGGTTCCGACACTGCCTGATGCACCATTGATCAACACTTTCTGGCCAGATTTTATTTTACCTTTTCTGAGAAAACGTACAGCCGTAGCACCACCCACAGGTAAGGTGGCAGCCTGTTCATATTTCATTTCTTCTGGCATAACTGAGATTATTTCGTCTTCAGGAAAACACTTGTATTCCGAATAGCCTCCCAATTTCGTACTAAGGGTGGATGCGAATACCCTGTCCCCTTTTTTGAATTTAGTTACATTTTTTCCAGCATTTATTATTTCACCGGAAATTTCCATACCGAGTACGGCTTTTTTAGGTTTGAAGAAACCGAGAAATATTCTCGCAATCAGCCACTGACTTCGTGGAACATCGAATTTTCTCATTCTGATATCACCTGCAGTTACTGTTGTGCAGTGTATTTTCACGAGAACTTCATTGTCTTTTGGAGAGGGCTTGGCAATTTCTTTAATTTTAAGTACTTCAGGTGATCCGTATTTTTCGTATACGACAGCTTTCATCTTGCCTTCATTCATAAGATCATCCTTCCAAGAATTTAAATTTAAGAATAAATTATGTGATATTGTACCTGAATCAATCAGTTTTTTTCATGCCGAACCACAGGACATCTCCCCAGTAGTCAAATCCCGCTTTTTCTGACATGTTACGCGAAGGGGTATTTTCAACAACTATATGAGCGTAGGGTTGGAACCCGGAATCTATTACTTTTTTTATCAGATCGTTAGTTATCGTCAATGCATACCCTTTTTTTCTGTGTTCTTTGAGTGTGTATAAAACTCCCAGAGAACCATCTTCCCTCATCATAGCCCATGAAATGGGATAGCCTTTTTCATCTCTGATAACAGATGAAGGATTTTTTTCTATACAATTTCTGAGATAATCGTAGCTGCCTTCCCCTTTGTAAGTGTAATATTCGTTTACTATATCAAGATCGGTATTTTTTAAACTATCAAGTGAAAAATCAAGGCTTTTGAAATAATCGTATTTTTCTTCGGGTATATAATAAAGGCAGCAATGCTCCTCCCATTCAACTTCGTAATTATCAAGAGCATCTATGACTTTCTTTGCGAGTTTCATAGGCAATCCGCAGAAACCAACCGTATCCGGGAAACGGAAATTCTTAAGAGTACTCTTCAAATCGTTTTCAGCTGAAAATACGGCATACCAGTCTTCATCACCGTAAATCGCATTAAACACGAACTGCTCTGCATTTTTAATATCGTCAACGTATAAATTCCATTCATCGGCATTTTCAATACGGCAGGCAACATTTATATTTTCAACTGAGTATTTATCAAGAATGTATGAAATGCTATTTTTGTCATTTGTTTTTAACAACATTTGATTCCTCCATTAAGTGTTTCTGAACTTGCAAAAACTAAAAAGATTTCAAAGGTTTATAACACTTATTTATAAAATAAAATTGAAATAACAAATTATGTTTATTAATTTATATCATAAAAATCTATTTATAATTCTACTAGGAAATAATTCAGAGGCATATTGTCTGAGTAATCTTTCATATTGAAATTTATAATCACAATCAGAATAATTTCCTTAAGGAGTATTTATGAGCATTTGAAAGATGAATTAAAATTTATCTTCCAACAGGGGTTCCCTGATGAAAAACCATTTTCCATCTGTTTTCAATTAATTTCCAGATGGAACTTCGGTTTGCAAGAGTTTTAGTACCATTTTTTTCATCGGTTTTGTGAGAGATATATCTTGCGAGTAAAACCTCATCGGAAAGGATTTCAATTGAAAAATCTGATATATCGTATTTAATTGATGATACGGAGCTTGGATCTATTACATCACCTTTATGGTATTTCCACACATGCCCCGAACTGCAGAATTCAACAAAATTTTCCGAAAGCAGCCGTGAAATTTCTTCGGCAGAACACCTGATTTCAGGCTGAAGCAGCCGCATTTCAAGCCCGTATATTTTTTTGCTTAATTCTTCTTTCTTAGAAAGAGAATTATCTGATTTTTGCATTGAATTCTTCATATTTTTCCCTGTTAAGTTTAAATGTCAAGCCATCATACGATTTTCCTCTTACCGTTCTGATACCTGTTTTTCTTTTACATTCTTCAAAACCGATTTTGTTTATCAGGCCAATTACCCTTTCGTTGCCCGACCATGTCTGGGTATAAATCTCTTCGAAACCGTTTGATGAAAGATAGTCTATGAAAATCTTCCATGAAGTGGTGGCATATCCCCTGTGTCTTACGGATAAATCGGGTATATCAATTCCTATAGTACATAATCCGTCGTCGTTTGTATAGTTATAATTTTCATCTATATCATATGAATTGCACCACCCGATATGTTTTCTGCATTCATCGCTGATACAAATCTGAAAACTTCTTCGTATTCTGTTTTCATCTTTTTTCTGCTCAAGCCATTCCAATTTGTCTTTACGGTATTTCTCTTCATCGAAAGTGCTTTCTTCTTCGCTCTCCCACGGGGCATCCCACAATTGCCATTCGGTTTCTACTGTCATCCAGCGAATAAAATCGTCTATATCCGATTCTATAAAATCCCTTAAAATTACTTTTTTATTTTTTATTTCCATAAGGCCTCCGTTTTTCAACTTTCCAACTGTTCGCAAAGATATGCATGCGCATCTTTCAACCATGGATGTACGACTTTTAAAGAATCACGTTGTTGCCATAAATAATCCAGAAAATGGAAAACTCCATGATCAAGTGATATATTCAGCTGTTTTAATAGTCCATCAAGATAAGGCGGTTTTCCTGACTGATCCCATTGAATTTTATCCGCAATGAAAACTATTTTATCGATATCCGTAGCATCTTTTTTCAAAGTTGTATGACAGCCGATTGCACTGATAATTTCATCATCCTTGATTTTAAATACGCAGGATGCAATTTCAGCGGAGAGTTTCTGATGAATTATCAAAGGGAAAAATTCTTCCTCATCCAAAACTTCGATACTCATTTCACGTGCAACATCAATTCTGTGTTCGTTGGGAATTATTGCGCTTATATCATGAAGCCAGCCAGCTGTTTCTGCCTTTTGACAATCAGCATTAAATTTCTTTGCAAGATTTGCCGCTTCGATTGCCACAGCCTTTGAATGTATCGCCGTATAGGTATAACCATTTGATTCTAGTGTATATATGACGTCACCGGGGATATCCCCGGTGACGTTTATTTTATTGATTAAGTCTTTTACAGTTATATTTTCTCACCTACTTTAAAAGGTCTAAATTATCCAGTATGATGTCTGTCATTTCTTCTTCACCGTTTGTTATGTTGGAGAGCACATTGATGGTTATTTTCTCATTCGGCAGGTATCTGCTTAAAAATCCCACTCCGGCATCTCCACCGGGAACGAAAAATGCACTGTTATCCTGCTTTTTGTACATTCCGCAGCTGTATCCGAATCCGTCACCAAAATCGTGATGTGTTTCGAGGTAAATTTTAGTTAGTTCCGGTGATAGGATTTTATTTGAAAACAGATTATTCCATAGATTCAGAAGGTCTTCTGAATTGGTATACATTCCGCCATCTCCACCACCTCTGATTGGAAGCTGGAATATATTTGCAGTTTTCCCATCTTCAAAATATCCGTTTGCGGTATTTGCCGGCAGGTCGTTGAAAGCAAAGAACCCTGAATGAGTCATATTTGCAGGTTTAAGAACATGTTCAGCCATGAAGTCACGGTAAAGCATTCCTGTGATCTTTTCTATCAGGATGCCGAGAAATACGTACCCACCATTTGAATATGAGAATCTTTCACCCGCTTTGAATTTCATTTTTTCGTTCTTGAAAAGCGGGTAATAATCTGAAGGTGTTTCAAGTTTGCACCAGGGAATTTCTACAGAAAAATTATCGTAATCCTGATCTATTTCTTCATCGTAATAATCAAAAATTCCGGAAGTATGGGACAGCAACTGCAAAACTGTGGCATTTTCATCTATAAAACCTGTATTTTCCGGGAAAACTTCTTTCATTTTACTTTCAAGCGATAATTTACCCTGGTCTATAAGTTTTCCAATACCAAGAGCCGTGAAGAATTTGGTTCCGGAAGCTATTCCGAATATCGTGTCCTTGTTGTTCGGGATTTCATTTTTTACATCACGATAACCGAATCCTTTGCTGTAAAGTGTTTCACCTTCCCTGTATAAAGAAACAACACCTGAAAAATCCGTGCTTGAAGCGGTATTTTCAATTTTCTCTATTAATTCTCTCATTTTTTCCTCCTTATCTTTTAGGCAATACAAAACGATATACTGTAAAAGTACATAAAAACACAAATCTGCTTTTATCTATACAACTTATTGTCTGGCAGAAATAAAAACCTTTATATATTGGGGTATAAAAGCTGTTTAATATATTTGGATTCCTCTTCGATAAATTCTTTCATACTGATAAGTGAAACGTATTTATTCGAAGAGACATCGGCTTCCTGGCGGTTTTTAAACTGCTTATGCATAATAGAATGTTTCATTTTGTCTGTTTCGTCTTTTATGACAACCCCGGGGATATCATATCCACTGGATTTTTCAAGCAGATTCCATATTTTCTTCTGCTCGGGCTGCATCAGATAAAGCGAATAATCAACATCGTTAGCCTCCTTATGACAAAGACTAGTACCCATCTCGTTTTTCAAGGCGTCACTGTTTTCTGCCTTAAACGGTATCCATACCTTTATATTATTCTGGATATCTGCGATAACATGCGAACAATATCCATATATAAAATCACTGTATTCTTTGTCTTTATTTTTCTCTAAAAATGACAGTACGTTTTCAAGCCATTCTTCGTTGTTGGTTACCGAACCCCATTTTTCATACCCAACACACAGATGACTTGCTTTTTTCATATCACTCTCGTATTCTTCACGAAAATGAACAGAATCAGGAGCTATTGCCCCTAGCATAAAATCATTGGGATTCCTGATTTCTGATGTGTTGTTTAATATGTTATACGCTATGTGCAGATGAGTCATGGCGAAAGGCATTTTATCACTCCCGGATATGTCTGAAATATTTTATTTTTAAAATCTCATAAACTTTCACCTGATTATAACGGAAAGTAAGATTGTATTATATAGCAGCGAATAACAATTTGAACCCATATCTCAAAGAATTTTATTTAAATATTCTACCATTTTTTTCTGCAAAATAAAGAAGTTTACTTAATTCATATGTTTTTAAATTCAGCTCTTGGGTATGGAAGCAACAAAAAGAGTTTTTACAGGAGTTATTAAAACTCAAATCTCGTAATATTTGATGATGAAATGTATGGTACAATCAAGTAACAACTGTAGCAACATTTTAACATGGTTTGTGATTTAATTATTATTATTCGTTTATTTTAATTGTATTCTACCTACGTTAGTTTTTACCGGAGGAACAGAAATGAGAAAAATACTCTTTATTTTAGTTCCTGTCTTGCTTCTAGTCATATTAGGTGTTTATTTTTTATTAAATTATACAAATCCAAATAAAGAAACTCAGAGTGAATTTGATGTCTTGGAAAACAGTTCAATAAACTCGGCTTATCCAATTTCAGGAGAGAATATATTGTCGTATTGGAATACTTTACCTTCAGAAATCGCAGGTGAATACGATAATTATTCTCAGACTCCTTTATACAGGGAAATTGAAGAAAAATCGGGTGTGAAACTTAACTTCGAATATACCCCGACGAGCTATAATGATTTACTGATAATGCTTGCCTCTGGAGATGTTGCCGACATCATAGAATTCGATTGGGCTCAATACCCTGGAGGGATAGAAAAGGCGATCGAAGATGGACATATTCGGGTTTTAAACGATTATATTGAGAATTACTGCCCTTATCTGTATTCATATCTCAAAGAGAATCCCGAAATAGATAAAATGATTAAAACGGATAAAGGACAGTACTATATTTTTCCGCTGATACAGAAAGATGATCTGTTCAGGACGTATTATGGTCCGCTCATAAGAAAGGACTGGCTTGATAAACTGAATTTGCAGATCCCGGAAACAATGGATGAATGGTATATGATACTGAAAAAATTGAAGGAAGAACTGAAAATATCCGTACCCCTTTCCTTTTCTTACGGTGGCAACATGGCTTTTTGTGGTGCATATAATATATGGCCAGGTTATTATATTGAAAATGGAAAAATAGTATACGGGCCGATATTGCCAGAATATAAGGAATATATAATCACCATGAAAAAATGGTTTGATGAAGGTTTAATAGATCCGGATTTATCGACAGTGAATTATGACCATATAAAAAAACTTTTTCAGGAAGATAAATGTGCTGCGACGGTTGGATATGCAGGCAGTAACATAAGTAGCTGGATGAATGAATTCAGCGGTGTTAAACCTGGTTTCGAAATCGTGGCGACTCCATATCCGGTTCTTGAGAAAGGAAATATGCCAGAATTTGGCTCTTTATCTTATTTATGCAGTTTGAATTTAACACCAGTCATTTCAGGTAAATGTGAAGATGTGGAACTCGCATGCAGGTTTCTGGATTTTGGATATTCTCCTCAAGGGCATATGATTTACAATTTTGGGGTAGAAGGAGAATCTTATGAAATGGTGGATGGATATCCGGTATATACAGATAAAATTCTGAAATCAGGAGAATCCATTACGAAAAGCATGTCAAGATATATCAGGGCAAATACACGGGGTCCGTTTGTTCAGGATATCCGGTATTATGAGCAGTATTTACAGGTGCCGCAGGCTTATAAAGCACTTGAGGTATGGAGAAAGACAAATATGAGAGAACATAAAATTCCACCGGTTACACATACAACCGAAGAATCAGTCGAATTTTCCAACATAAATCAAAAAATTAAAAGCTACGTACTCACAATGTTTTACAAGTTCATTTACGGTGAAGAATCCATCGATAATTTTGATAATTATGTCAACGAAATTTATGACATGGGTCTCGAAAGGGCAATAGAAATAGAACAAAATGCATTGGAGAGGTACAAAGACAGATGACGATTAACGTTATTTCCATAATAAAAAAATGCAACAGATCTTTTTTTGCCATGTTAATATACGTTTTTCTGGTGCTGATTATAATACCGATTATCATAATCGTTTCGGTTTCAAATTCCAATGCGGTCAGTGTGGTTAAGAGAAATACTGAAATATCGCTTGAAACAATTACCAAACAGGCTTATAACGGTTTTTTATCCATAATTGACAGTGTCGATGAAATATCACTTCAGATAATATCGAGTGATCTGGTAAGGGATTATTGTGTCAATGCCGAATCATCAGATGCAGATATTCAGCTGAAAAAAGATAAGATTCATGAATATCTGTCTGGTTTGAAATATGGAAATAAATATATAAACAGAATCTCACTATTTTCTCTTACCCAGGATTCCTACAGACTCGATTTAGGTATGGATGATTCGATAAATTCTTTCGGACTGTTAAGTGGTGAGGAAAGAAAAGAGTTTATAGAAAGTGACTTTATAAAGGGAATAATCGACGACAATGGAGAGTTTTCATTTCATGTTGATAGCCATAATCCGGATTATGATGAAGTCGGGAGGCTTTATTTCACAAGATTGCTGAAAGATATAAATACCGGTGAGAATCTCATGATCATATCAATATATTTTTCTGATTATGAAATAACCAATTTTCTGGATAGCCTCGATTTGGAAGACAGGGAAGGATTTACAATCCTAACGGTTGAAAACAAATATGCAATCGTTTCAGATGGCACAAAATATGTTTTGGAAGAAGGAGCTTTTGATGAAGAATTTGATTTGGAAAAAGGTACGTTTGAACTCGATAAAACGGATAACCTGAGTTTTATGGGAGTGAATGAAAACCTTCTTGTAAGCTATTTAACAAATGAAAAACATAATTTTAGGCTTATGAGTTTTCTGCCTGTCAGAAACCTAACAAAGTCACTGGATGAAACTCTGCCATTCATTATTTTAATCACTTTTCTCGTGATAATACTTGCGATATTTTCGGGAGTGCTTTTTTCATTTTATCTGAAAAGAAGGATAGACAGTATAAACAGTCAGTTATCAAAAATAAAGGAAGGTTTTTTCGATGTGGAATTCGAATTTATAAAAGATGATGAGATAGGTATGATAGAAGAGGGGATAGTATCTATGAGCAGAAAGCTTTACACCAATACGGAAGAACTTGAGGCGGGGTATGAAGAACTTGTTGTCATGAACCAGGAACTTATGAGTTTGAACGACCAGATTGAAGCTTCCAACAAGACAAAGGACCATTTTCTTATGAACATCAGCCACGAATTGAGGACCCCGATGAATGCTATAATCGGAATGACAAAACTCGTGTTGAGGACAGATTTGTCCTCAGAACAGAAAGATTATCTGAAAATGATAGAAACATCTTCCGCGAATCTTATGGTCATAATAGATGAACTACTGGATCTTACAAAAATAGAAAATGGAGAAATGGAGCTGGTAAACCGGGAATTTTCCATTAAAACACTTTATAAGGAAATAATAAAGGTTTTCAATCTTGGAATAAACAAAACCACTATAAAATTTTCTCATTATATTTCAGATACAATTCCTGAAATACTCATAGGAGATGCCGGGAAAATCAAACAGATTGTTTCAAATTTGATTGGAAATGCCATAAAATTCACAAAAAAAGGTGAAATAAGGTTCGATATTATAGATGATGGAACTGAAGGAGAAAAAGAAAATATCAGGATAATCATTTCTGATACCGGCATAGGAATTGAAGAAAGCAAAAAAGACATGATTTTTAAAAAATTCACCCAGGGAGATTCCTCGCTTACACGGCAATACGGCGGAACCGGGGTGGGGCTTTACATAGTAAAAGAACTGGTTGAACTAATGGGAGGCACAATAGAATTTGAAAGCACATTGGACAAAGGAACCACTTTTACGGTAAATATGCAACTGAAAATCGCTGGATATTAATGATTTTATCTTTCACAATCAAGGGATTTCAGGTTTTATCAGGTATCAATGCGAATAATCTTCTTTATACTTTCAAAATCAGAAAGAATCTCATCAAATTTATTGGAATTGTATGAAAGATAAAAAGCCAAACCAAAATAAGTTTCATCTGATTTTTTAATTCTGATTTTAAAAACCTCTTCGGTATCATTTTCCGATAAAAAATCGGAAAGACAGCTCTTTGCACCGTATACTTCAACTTTATGATTAAAATTTAAAATATCAGCGAGAGAGACAGACAACAAACTTTCCTTCGGAATAAAAAATTCAAAAAACAAGGCATCGAGGTTAAAACCAATATCCCTTCCATTATCCGGAAAAGAAATTACAGGTATAGGATATTCCTGCAATTCCTGCCTACCGCTTATATTCAGGTAATTCTTCGGGAAAAATTCATATAGATGTTCCACACCGAGAACTTTTAAATACTCATGAAAATCATTCGCATTTTTATATATCCTGTTCATAACTTCATGTGTAAGTGCTATTTCCATGCAATCACCTTTTTCTCATTATCTTTAAAAAATACCGATAGCTGAACTTTTGTCAAAATAATTCTCGATAATACTGGCTATTTTAACCTTATATTTAAAGCATCATAAAATACCTTTGTTGAGAATGTAATGCGTGTTTCTGCCTTTTCCTCTGCGTATTATCAGATTTTTATTGAGCAGATTTCTCAGAATTTCTCTTGCCCGTCTTTCTTTGACGCCTGCTATTTCCATTACTTGAATAGTACTGATTTTGCTGTTTGTATTTATAAATTCAATGATCTTCTTTTCATTTTCGCTTATATCTTCAATATTATCCGGCGCTAATCCGGCACTATCCGGCACTAATCCGGCACCAATCCGGCATCATTTCCGACTAAATTAAGATATATTTCAACAATCTTATTTAAAGACAAATGACTATATGTAATTATACATTAATTAAATCAAGGTGTTTTGAGTGTATTATCTGATAAATAAAAATAATACAGTTCGAAAATAACTGATACAGTACAAAAGGAGAGAAAATGCTCAGATTTATAAAACCAGATGAAAAACGTGCACCTGAATATTTAAAACTTTGCAGGGAATATGAAGCAGAAAACAATTTAAGGCATGGAAATATAGACACCATTGAAAAAGCAACTGAAAGAATAAATCAGGATATAAACTGTGAAAAAGACATTATCCCAATCGAAGATGAATTGACCATAACGTGGTGGGTAGAAAATGAAAATGGCGAACTGGTAGGAACATGCAGGCTGAGGCCGGAATTACAGAATCTTTCGGTAAATGTCGATGGCCATATTGGATATGATGTTGGACCTGAATACAGAAAAAAAGGGTATGGTACGGAAATTCTCAGACTTGCATTGAAAAAAAGTAAAAAATTCGGAATAAAAGATGTGCTTGTAACATGTGCAGACGATAATGCAGCCTCGTGCAGGATAATCGAAAAAAATGGGGGAATATTTGAAAAAACAATCTTTGATGAAGAAGATCAGGAAGATGTACGCAGATACTGGATCAGAAATAAATAAACATTTCCGGTATAAATATAGCTTGCTGAGAAATTCAAATTATCATCATTCAGAGTGGGGGGATTTTCACTTCCGAAATGAAGAATCTACAAATTAAACGCTAATAACTATAAAATATACAGTAAGTCATCCAGATACGCAATTGATTTATATTGCGATATGGGATCTCTTATATTTAATCATTCGTTGAGGGCGTCCCCGCCCTCTATGCAAAGCTCCTTATTCAGACAAAATGTTATTTATCCAGTTATAGCAAGCTTCAAGTTCCAGGTCGGTTATCAGATCAGACCTGTGCTCGAATAAAACCTTATAACTCTTGTTGCTACCGTTTATTATCCTCAGGTATCTTTCCACATCAGCCCAGCCATCCTCTGGTTTCAAGTGAGGTAATGCCGGGAAATGACTGTGTTCAAGATTTGAATTCACTTTTACATTCCACAGATGAACCACTTCCGCATATTTTGAAAATCTCTTGGTAACTTCAAAAGAATCGAAATTATCATCAAGTCTATCCTGAAGATGCAATCTCCCAATATCAAGGCATAGCTTTATTCGGGGATATTTCTCCAGAAGATTCTCAAGAAAATCAGAATCGTAAATATATCTGTTTAACGCATCAAATTCAAGGACGGGGATAAAATCATTTTTAACGCTGATATCTGAAAACCACTCGAATAATTCCTCACTTTTTTCAGAAAAATGTTCGAATGAAATTTCATCCTCAAAATAATATTCCGTATCGTTCGCAAATCTCCAGTTAGTCCAGTCAACTGAATTATCAAGAATAACTGGTTTAGGATAATGCATCAGAACATAATGAGGTTTGATTTCCTTCAAAAAATTTATCTCACTATTCATGTATTCGTATGAATCTTTCCGGATACTTTCATCCATGGAAAGAAACTGGGGATCTCGTAAGCGTCCACTGTCAGCTCTTAATGGGAAGTGAATACTTATTTTGAAATCTTCATTGAAGGCAACATCAGTAATTTTTTTGATGCAGGATTCTTCTTTCATCATACATGCCTCAACTCCGAAGAAATCTTTCCTGAAATCTCTTATTTGTTTGTTCTGATCGAAATTACCGTATTGACCTATCATGAATCTTTTCATGCTTTCACTCCTGATAATTGGCATTAAGCTTTACAAATAATAATAGAATATGTATATAGGCATAGCTATGGAATTTGAGATTGAGTTCTTGCATCTCCTCGCATAAGTCGTCCCCGCCCTATGCGCAAAAACGCAAAAGCTCTTTATAATTTCTCAATATTGTCAATCAATGAAAAAGCGTATAGTGGAATATTTGTGAGCCATGTTTCCTTTCTGAAATCAGACAGAGAAGTCCTGACAGAGAATTCTGGTTGGTATTTATCCCTGTACGCTTTTAAACTTTTTGATTGAAGATTTTCAGAAGCCTTAACTTCAATGGGAATTATATTCGAATCTTTTTGTATTAAGAAATCTATTTCACCTGATGATTTATCAGTTGTATAATAATATGGTTCCATTTTCAATTCAGAAATTAATTGCTGCAAAATAAATTGTTCTGTGATTGCGCCTTTAAATTCTTCGAAAACTCTATCACCCTCTATTAAAACTTTAGAAGGCAGATTGCCCATTGCACATAATAATCCAATATCGAACATATAAATTTTAAACGCACGGAAATCTGTATAAGCCTTAAGTGGCAAGCCGGGTTTTGTAACTCTGTAAACGTTATGTATTAGTCCGCAATCTTGCAGCCATTGAATTGCCAGCTCAAAATCTTTTGCCCTTGCGCCTTCCCGAATATGTCCATATATAAATTTTCTGTTTTCCTTCGCCAGCTGTGATGGAATGGAATTCCAAACCATTCTTATTCGTGGGACTATTTCCTTAGGAGCGTGTTTTGAAAAATCCATTTCGTAAAGATTCAGCAGGTTTTTCTGAATCTGGGAAACACTTTCAAAATCATTTTCCGAAATAAATGTTTTAACGGCTTCTGGCATGCCTCCAATAAAATAATATTTTTTGAGTAATTCTATGTATTTGTCTTTAAAAGATAGGATCAACTCAAAGTTTTCTCCGGATATTAAATTATTCAATTGTTCATTTCCTGTGGCAATTAGGAATTCTTTGAAGCTTAAAGGAAATAGATCCATAAATTCGACTTTCCCAACAGGAAAAGAAATTCCTTTATGCATCGCAACGCCAAGAAGAGACCCCGCAGCAAGTATTGCGTATTCGGGTGCATTTTCATGGAAATATTTCAACGATGTGAGGGCTTTTGGTGCTTCCTGCACCTCATCAAATATGATAAGAGTGTTTTCTGCATCTATACTTACGTTAGCTTCTATTTGTAAAGCTGTTATTATTCGTGAAATGTCATAATCATTTTCGAAAACACTTTTCATTCTGGTGTTATTATCAAAATTTATATAAGCAACTTTTTCAAAATTTTCTTTGGCAAATTCATTCATAAGCCATGTTTTACCTACCTGTCTGGCACCTCTTATAATTAAAGGTTTTCTGTTATTTTTATCTTTCCATTCTTTTAAATACTCCATTGCCTGTCGTCGCATATTAAAACCGCCTTTAAATCCGGATTTATACATATATTATAACATTCTAATACACTTTTACTGCGGACTTTCTGTGAAATACCACACTTTTTCCGACGACTTTTTGTGATTTTCAACATTTTTTCGGTGGAGTTTTGATTTAACGAATAAAGAACACCAATATTATTCATAAATGAACAAAACCGAAAGCACAACTATTATAAAAAATATTAAATTTCTCATCTTTGGAATTCTACATAAGTAATTTCATACATTAGTTTATTATTCTAATTAAAAAAGATGAAGGACTTTGCTTATCTCTCCATAGGTTTACTTAAAAAGTGACTCGAAATGTCTTAAATGTGATTTCAAATTAATAATAGCCCAATCCATTGCAATTTGGGCAAGTTTCATACATTCCTGAATACGAATTATATTTTCTACCTGTTCCATTACAACTAAAACATCTTGTTCTTGGTAAATTAAAATTATCAAATGGTTGATATGGTTTTGGCGGATCAAAATAAATTGGTTTAGGAGGTGGAATTTTAATTTCTGTTGGATCATATTCCTTTTTAAGCCCATCTAACATAAGGGTGTCATCTTTTTTCAAATTTTTCCATGCATCTTCTATAAAAAATTTGTTTATTAAGATATTTTCCGAAGTAGAGAGTTTTCTTACAGTCTCAATCGTGTGGTCTTTACAGAGAGTATCTTTTTCATATCTTACATAATGCTCCGTTTCTTTTCCGCAAATACTACAATGAGTTAATAATGCCCTCCACCCTATATTTCCTTCAAAATCCACAAGATAACCGACAAGAGAGTTTATGGATATAGTTTCTCTTGGAATAAAAAGTTTTTCTATTTTGGTACAATTCCATAAAAATGGACTTAAAGCACGTAGTGTTTTTTCTTCATTCTTAAAAGTAACAGTAGTAAAAGTCAATACTGCTACAGGTTCACCTTCAGTATAATTATCAGTAAGAAGAATAGCTGGGAACATATATTTACCTCCTTATGAATGCTTTAGAAAATGAATTTCAATCTAATTTCTATTTTATCATTTAATTTTTTATTCCTTTGAAAAGAATATCAGGTAAAAGAAAATGATAAACTTCTAAAGAGACAATTTTTTTAGTTTTATAAATAAAAGCAGGTACAATTTCATAACTCATTCAAGGTGACTAAGTTTATTGCGGATTACGATCAGATTTACAATTTGTCATCCAGAGATTCACTTGAAAAGTGAATCGAAGAATCTCAGGGTAAATTTTTATAAACCAAAAATACAAGAATAAATAAAATTGAAAAAAGATAAAGGAGAATTTGCATGGAACTTTCAATATCAACAGGATTATATTATACAAAGGACTATGAAGAGATTCTGGATCTGATAGCACAAACAGACTGCAAAAATATTGAACTGTTTTTAAATCAAGCTTTTATGGATGTCCCGATAAATAAACTTGAAAAAGCATTATCCGTTCGAAACCTGGAAGTTTCAATTATACACAACCCTCTTGAATTTTTAGTATTTCCAAAGGGAGAAACTGAAGATTTCTGGTTATCCAAAAGCATATCCATGGCAAAAAAGTTGGGAGCAAAACTGATCGTATCACATATGGTTTTTGATAAAGTGGATGAAGAACGTATGGCAATAGACGATATTCACAAACAGAATATAGAGAAATACTCAAATACCGAAGACATATTCATAACAACAGAAAATCTGCCTTCACCTGAAGTGGATACTTTCCTGAGAAAATATGATGAATTACATGACTATTTAGTTCAGCAAGACCTTCCAATGACATTCGATACAACACATTGTGCTGTAGCAAACCGCTGTATCATCGAAACATATCTTAAATTTAAAAAACACGTGAAAAATATCCACCTAAGCGATTTTGCCGATGGTGCAGAACATAAAATATTAGGAACGGGGGAACTTCCGATAGCGGAATTTCTGCAAACACTGGTTCAGGATAATTACGAAGGATTGTTGACTTTGGAATACGATTTCGACAACTCTGCAAGAAACGACATAAAAACTTTCGATGAAGCGGCAAAAGCTTTGGTAGAATCTGTGAATTTTGTTAAGAGATGTATTTAAGTTGTTTATAGTAATAATAACAATAGATAATTTATTCAGAAGTTATAAGAAATGGAATAATTCTATCTGAAATCAATTTATCAGAATTATCTTTTATTTCACATTCCCATATAACTAGAACTCTCCAGCCAGCTTTTTTAAGTTCAGAGATATTTTTTTTATCTCTTTCTATATTCTGTTTAAATTTTATTTCCCAGAACTCTTTTCTGGTCTTTGGATTTGTTGTATATTTACACCCATGCCGATGCCAGAAACAGCCATTAATAAAAATAACCGTTTTATATTTTGGAAATACAAGATCAGGTTTTCCTGGAAGATCTTTTTTATGTAATCTATATCTATATCCTAAAGACCATAATTTCTTCCTTATAATCAATTCTATCTTGGTGTTTTTTCCTTTAATCTGGGACATATTATAACTTCGCTGATTTTTATTATGTACATCCATTTTAATATATTAACTGTGAATTTCCCAAACGATTTACGTGCATAGAAGCTTTTGATTGCATGTCAAAAATTAATTCTCGTGATATTGAAAAATCACTTTTTTCATCTCTTGAAAACCATTTATGCGTTATACTTCCAAAATGAAAGATCATAATGTAATTTTTATTATCTTTATATTTAAAATGATTTATATAAAATAAAGCTTCTGAAGTACTTCCGTATTTTTTTTTGAAATCACTAATTTTATCATCCATATTAAATAATAAACCATATATTATTCTATGAGAAGTATTATTTGATTTGTTTATTAACCATTTCTCATTAGCAATATCACATTCTGGGGTTATATTTAGGAGACATAGTTTGGAATCGTTAACAAATTTATTTATATAACTCAGCTTTTCTTGCGTGTCTGTAATTTTATTATTTGTTTTTCCTTTATTATTTTCTAAATATTTTTTATATTGATTTTCTTTATTCTTAAATATTGAATTTGCAATTGAATCTTTTATGGAAAGGTTTCTTGTATTCTTAGTAGTATCTGGGATTTTTATACTACCATATCTAAATAACTGGTTTTCATTAAAATAAAAAAATAATTTACTGTTTAATTTAGCTGTAGTAGAAATTTCTAAATTATTATCGTTATTTTGTATATTACCCTCTATTTTTTCAGAGAAATCCAAGCTAGGGGTATATTGTTTTATTTCCTTTCTTAATGAGTCCTCAAAACTTGAATATAAAATAGAATTTAAAGCCTCGATTTTTTTATCATTGTCCGAAGATTTGTATTGTTCAATTCCCAAGCAATGTTCTGATAATTTTATGAATAGTCTCATTGCATGAGTATTCCATTCCTTACTGAAAAAAAGTTCACTATCATCGTTATTTCTGTCAAAATTATTGGTGGAAATTTTTTCTGATATTAAATCGGATAATTCGTTTACATACTTAAATGTAGAAGAATTTACTACATTCTCCCATTCTATATAAAACTCAAAGGCTTTAAACTCAACAATAGCATTTCCTATTTTGGTTGAAATAAGTTTAAATGCTTTATTAATATCTTCACTATGAAGAATTTTGACTTCTTCTTTTCCAAGATTTGTATAACCGATTGGTGTAATATTTGCTTCATTTAATAAATTTATAATTTTATCAATAAGTTCTTTTTTACTAGTCCAAAAAAAAATGAAATATGGTTTTGGATTTTCTGGGATAAGATTTTTTAAGAATGATACTAGATATTCTATATTCTCTTCTTGACCTAACCCTTCAATAAGGTTTATATCCAAAAAAAGAAACCTTAAATTAAGATGCGTTTCGGGTAATTCTTTATTGTTACCACTAAGGTAGATATAAGGTACTTTATTTTTTGAAAAACTATTCATTAAAATTTTTGCATCTTCAATATCATCATCAACAATAGCTATTTTCCCGGAATTTGATAAATTCATAGTTTACCACCCTTATTAAATTTCAAGCCTAATAATGCCCCGTTTTTAAATTCTTTAGGTATTAAATAATCATTGAATTCTGGAAAAAATAATTTACCATTTAAAGCTTTCATAAGTTGATCAGAAAGATATAACCCGATACCTGTACCTTCCTGTTTATCAGTGATAAATGGCTTAATTATTAAATCGGTCGGAAGTGAAAATCCTGGTCCGTTATCTGCAAGAATAATATTAATTTTATCTTCTTCTGAAAATACACTTAAATAAATTTGGGAGTTATTATATTTTGGATTTAATTTTTTTGAATAGTTTAACCAATATATTGAATTATCTATTATATTAATAATAATATTCAGTAGGTGAGATTCTGTGCAGATTATTGTTTCATTTTCATTATTATTAAAATTTAATATTAATTCGATTTCTTGGTTTCTCAATCTGTATTCTATAAAATTCTTATACTTATTAATTAAATCACCAATTTTACGTGCTTTTAATTCTGTTTTTTGAACAAGTACACTATATCCTTCTACCATTTCTAAAAGATTCTTTGCATATATTTCTAGTTCTTCATAGGGGATTCTATATTTTATTCCTGCTATAATAGTTTTGATAAGTTTTTCTATCTGATGCATAGCAATAATGAAATTTAATCCTGCTCCAGCACTTCTTATAAGAGAATCAGTTATTTCTTCATAACTGCATTCTATTTTATTTACATAGTTTAATAAAGTTTTTTTTGTTTCCATTTTTATCTCAGTTTTTTTAGAATTTATTAATTCTTTTATTTCATTAAGATTTGATACAATAGGTTCACTCGATTTTTTTGAACCATAAAATTCTCTCAGGGCCTCTTTGTCTTTCTGTCTTAAGCTTTCAATTCTTCCCAGAGCAAAATTTAAACCTTTTTTTAATTCATCAAATGCTTCATTTTCAATAAACCCCTCACGATCTGCTTTTTCTATTAAATCGGTGCTGTTCTCTGAATTAAGGAATACACCTGCTATTATTATGTTATTACTTATATTATATGTAGGGCGGTTTATTCTTCTTATGTCAAGACCTAACCAGTCATTCCCTGGCTCGCCATAATCAAGAACTCTCATATTGTCACGAAAAACCTTAATTCCTGAGTTTCTGTTCATATATTCCTTAAATCCTTTAATATCATCAACTTCTAGTTTTAACAGACTTGATTCTCTATCAAAAATTATACCTTTAAATTTAACTGTTCCGATTTTAAATTGTTCAAAATCTATTATTTGTAAATCTTTAGTCTGCATTTTTATATTTTTTATAACTTTGGTGTAAGGAGATAGCTTATCAAGAATAAGCCAAGGTTCAAATTTATATATAAATTCTTTAATTTCATTACCATGAATTGTTACATCAAAACTGAATAATTTGTACTTGTCTATATCAGAAAATTTTATAATTCTTTCTAGCCACTCAGAATTTGTGATATTTAATGAAACACTAAATGATGAGTTATTCTCAAAAGGCGAATTTAAAGAATTTATATTCCTCGCACAATTTCTCAATTCTCCCCTTGTCCATGCTTTTTTCAGTTTGGTAATAATTATTTTAGTTCCAGTTTCATTTTTAAAATATTCGCTTTTTCTTTCCTTGATATCAATTGGGATATCTTCAATATATTTTGCTTTTTCTAAATCATCCCAGTCAATATTTACAACTGTTTCATAAAGACCGTCAGCAGAAGTAATTAAACAAATTTTTCTTCCTAATTTATGTACTCCAAATCTTCCTATACCTTTTTCCCCTAAGGGTATTCTATGATATTTTTCTGTATATTTTTTTACTTCTTCTTTTTTTTCTTTTTTAAAACTTGTTCCTATTTCAAGCCATACATTTTTTATTATTTCAGAAGTCATCCCTGTTCCATTATCTTCAATTTTAATATACCCAATATCTGGTTTATCAATATCTGTCATAGTTATTTCACATTTTGTTGCATCGGCATCATAGGAATTTTTAATTAGTTCTAATAAAGCTACAGAATTGTTTTTTATAAGTTGTTCTCCTAATTGATCTATAATTCTGGCTCTTATTTTAAATTTGTTATTCATATAAATACCTCTTTAATTTTTTTTGCTATTTTCTGAGCCAAAACAACAGGGACGGCATTTCCTATCTGTCTAAAGGCAGGGGCTTTTGCTGGATTACCTGAAGCACTTTCGAAATAATAATCATCAGGAAAAGTTTGAATTCTAGCAGCTTCGCGTGGAGTGAGAGACCTGTTCTGATCTATATCGGGGTGAATATAATAGTGCCCATCTTTTGCTATATGAGCAACAACCGTATGTGAATAATTCAGATTTGACGCAACTACTTTGAATCTGTCCGTAAAAGCTTTTCTCTGTTTATGTGTTTTAAGTTTTTCAGGAAGAGAATTATAATCAAGTCTTTTGCTTGATTTGTTCCAGAGAGCAACAGCTATTCTGTAGATTTCGAGATCTTGCTCATTATTATTTCTTGCTATATGCCATGTTATAGGTACAGAATCATTTTTTATTCCTTTTTCATACAACCATTTTCCTGAGTATTTGATAGCTTTACAGAAATATACATTACCTTCTCCTGCTTTAAGTGAAGGAAGGTCGCTTAAAATATCACCGACAGTTTCTGAGAAATTTTCTTTTTCTATAAGGGGATAAAAGTTTTCTTCCTTTCCTTTTTTTCCTATAAGTATTACTCTTTTTCTTTTTTGTGGAATACCATATTCTTCAGCTGAAATAATCTTATATTCTGTTTTATAACCTGCATCAGAAAATGTTTTTATCATATTATCAAAGAAAAGATTTTTATTCTTATCTTTTGCAGATAAAAGTCCAGTAACATTTTCAAAGACAAAATATTCTGGTTGATACTTCTTTAGAAATTCTGCATAGAATATGTACAAATAATTTCTTTTATCATTCTTCATTCTATGCTTATCTCTTGATCTGCCAATTACAGAATAAGCCTGACATGGTGGACCCCCAATTATAATGTCAAGTTTTTTACCAGAAAGAAGACTATCTATTTTAAAAAAAATAGAATCTAAATTTATTTCGCTAATTTCCTTATTTATAATCGATTCTAATATGTTTTCAGGGATTTTACTGTAAAATTCGCTACGAGACATTTTTCCGGTAATATAATCAATGTAAATGTCTTCTTTCTTATTCTTTTTCAGGTAATGAAAAGCCATTCTTGTTTTGAGTGTAAAACAAGCGGCACTATCAGACTCTATATGTGCAATTGGTAAATAATCTTCTCTTATAAATCCTTCTGAAAGTCCCCCTGCTCCTGCAAAAAGATCAAGAAAACAAATTTCACTTTTCATTTTTCGCCTCTTTTTTTAAAAATAAAAGTTTTTTTTATTTTCAGCCTGATAATATCATGAATTCGTTTTTATGTAAAATATTTATTGAATTTAAAATTTATAGTTGCGTTTTTTATACGAATGTTAAATTTATATAGAATCTGAGAAGCAATATCCTCCCCCACCTCTTAGCCAGTTTCCTGAATTCGAGGGGTGTCATGCCGGTGTTTCTTTGAATCTGGGTGTGGATTTATAACCGACTATGAGTGCCACCTGTTTAATCGGAAACTCCGTATTGGAGAGTAGATGTTCTGCCTGCCCCATTCTTCTGTTTTGTATGTATTCGGTTATAGTTGAATAGTAAAGCTCCTTTTCATATTTTCAAAATCTGGCATAATGCTTTAAATTCAACTTCATTTGGACAAAGATTTGAAATCAATTCTTTCAATTTATCCATCCGTTTTGTCTTCTTTCTTCGTTAATTGCTTGATTTCACGATCAAAGTCTGAAATGATTTTCTGGGTTTTGTTGAATTCTTCGTATTCCTCCCGGGCTCTTGAATTTGCCATCTGTTTTGAAACCTTACCTTTATTCTTTAAGATTTCATATTTTCGGAAAGATAGAAATTCGTTGATACTGTCGGCAAATTCCTGCATCGTAAAGGTATTTTCACGCTCAATTAGATCTTCAATATAATCAAAATAGCCAGTGATGGTTCTTTCAAGCCTGCGAATCTTCTTCTCACTCAAATAATTCTTGGCTATGATTACATCAGATTTCAAAATACGTCCCTCGGGTCCGTTTTTCCACGTGGTCAATCCCATGTTTTCCAGATTCCGGTCTGCTTTTGAATAGATGATTTCAGCGGCAGTTTGTCCGGTAATGGCAAAATGAAATTTATTCTGTACCATTGCGTAGAAATCTTTTGTCGTTTGAGAATCTTTCTGATAATCCAAACTGCATTCTGCAAATATATCTGTAATCTGTTGCCAAATACGACGTTCACTCGCACGAATCGAGCGAACTCGCTCAAGTAATTCCCTGAAATAATCTTTGCCAAAGGCTGTTTTACCCTGTTTTAAACGCTCATCATCCAATACAAAACCCTTTCTCATATATTCTTTCAACACACCGGTAGCCCAGATACGAAATTGAGTTGCCCTGAGCGAATTAATACGATAGCCTACGGAGATAATCGCATCCAGATTGTAGATTTTAGTACGCCGCCTTACATTTCTTGTCCCTTCAATTTGAACTACCGAGAAATCCTCGGTAGTTGAATTTTCATTGAGCTCTCCTTCAAGGAATATATTCTTCAAATGTAAAGAGATATTATCCGTTGAGCAACCAAACAATTCTGCCATTGCCTTTTGTGTCAGCCAGATAGTTTCATCTCTGACCACGGCATTTACAGATATGTCTTCTTTAACTGATCGGAAAACCAGAAACTGAAAGTTATTGTTCATGCCTCCACCTCAATTTCTGCTTTATCATCGGAAAGCATCATGTGTTCCTTTTCTTTTATGTTATTTTTCATATTTACTCCCTTTCTTCTGTTATGTCAGTTATGTAAGAAAAAATATATTAGAAATTTCATCTCTGTAGTTAAATTTCACAATTTACGATTATTTCTACATAATTCAGGGCTTGCTGAATAACTATGTAAATATCATAAATAAAGATAAATAGCCATAAATTCTTTTTCGAATAAGTAGAAAATCTATGATATTCGGAGATACTTAAAGATATTCTCAACTCATTTATGGAGATTCTTCGCTTCGAATTTGAAAAAACGCAAATTCTTGCTCTGAATGACAAAATCTGGGTTATTAAATAGCCCCTAATTTATTCTATTTTAGCATTGATTATTATTCTGTTCAAATAGTTCCTTTCTTTTATTCATTAGACCGTTCAATAAATGATTAATCACTATTATTTCAAATGGTTGTCCTGAACGTCGCGTTAGTTATTTAATGCGCTGAAGGTAATCGCGATTTTTGTCTTAGTTATAATTAAGTGTTACAGGCGGGTACGCTTGCAACGAGTCGGGGAAGATAGTTTTATCCTGAAATATAAAAAATAAAATATTAATCCTATCACCTCTTAGCCAGTTTTCTGAATTCGAGTGGAGTCATGCCGGTGTTTCTTTTGAAAAGTTCTATGAATCTGGGTGTCGATTTATAGCCGACTATGAGTGCAACCTGTTTTACGGGAAAATCCGTGTCGGAGAGAAGGTGTTCTGCCTGTCCTATTCTTCTGTTTTGTATGTATTCGGTTATAGTTGAATTGTAAAGTTCCCTGAAGGTTTTTTTCAGTTTTGTAGTTCCCATACATGCGATCCTGGAGAGCTTTTCCAGTGTTAAGTCATGTGCATAATGGTCACTTATGTATGAAGCAACACTTGAAAGGTGTTCAATGTCTTCTTCGGATATTGTGTGAGTTTTTTTTCTTTTATTGGATTTTTCTCTTTCTATTATGAGTGCGAGTGCTTCCGATACTTTTCCCTCATAATAAAGTTTCCCTGCCATTCCTGTGCCTTTATAATTCTTAATCTGATTAAGCAGCAGTACCATTTCAGGGAAGTTTGCCGTTTCGTTTATATTCAGCAATGCTGTCTGCGGGTTTATGTATTCGTCGTCATATTTATCCGCAAGGTATTCTTCATAGTATTTCGGGTTTAATTCTATGCCTATTGACTTGATAGGTATGTTTTTATGAAATATAGCCTGATAACTCTGCCCATTGCACCATCTGCTTTTCACAACTCCCGCGGTAAGCCTGTGATAAGGTTTAAGTTCTTCTCCGGATATAGATTCGAAATAGATTATGCTTAAATATTCTAGTAATTTGTAGTTCAGATGATGTTCTTCATAGAAATAAAAGTCGTGTATTACTATGGAGAAAAGATCTTCATGTTTGTATACCCAGAAATACCCTTCGCCTATGGCCGGATTGATTGAATAGCAGTTCCCCATTTCATTGTATTTTTTTGGGGTTTTGATTTTTTTAAAACCTTTTTCCAGTAATGTTTCTTCACGTTTGTTTTTTATCATATTTTAAATTTATCTCCTTTGTAATTGTTCCTGTATCAGACGTATTTATTACTTGAATGGACATAAACTGTTGTTTGTTATTTCAAATAAATGTAGTATGTGCTATATTAAGAATGATGGTATATTTTCAGTGAAAATAACGTTCTTAGCATTATGTCATATAACAATTCGAACATATATATGCTGTTTATCTATAAGCTTAATTATTTTATATTATAATTGTGAGGAGAGGTATTATGTCTAATCGAGGAATAATTTCAAGAAAGTTAACATCGAGAGATCTTGTAACCACCGGTATTTTTTCTGCTTTATACGTTGTCATGACTCTGGCAGGAGGGATTTTTTTTGCGGCAAATCCCGTCCTTACTTTTTTAATGCCGCTGGGTTGTGCGCTTTTACCCGGGCCCGTATTTTTACTTCTTTCGACTAAGGTGCCAAAACCCGGAGCTATAAGCATTGTCGGTGTGTTAGTTGGGCTTATTTTATTCGTAACAGGTATGTACTGGGGTATGTCCCTTGCCTTTGTCCTGCTGGGTGTTGTTGCCGATTTTATAGCCGGTATCGGTAAATATAAGAATCTGAAATTAACCATAACCGGATACGTTATTTTTACTTTAAGCACTATCACCACTTATATGATGTTTTTCTTCGACAGGGAAAATTATCTGAATTATATGCTCAACCAGGGAACAGATCCGGCTTTCTACGATACTATGATTTCTTCTGCAAAAGACTGGTATTTACCGGCCATTTTCGCCGGTACTATAGTTTGTGCCCTTGTAAGTGCTTTTGTCGGCAGGAAATTACTCAAAAAACAGTTTGAGAAATCCGGAATTATCGCATGAATTCAAGGCTGATTCATAATACCTGTAACAGAAAAGGTATTTTAAATTTTGATCCGAGAACTAAGATTTTTCTGTTAATCGCGGGGAATGTTGCCGTTTTTCTTTCACCGGGTATTACAGTTGAAATCATGTTCGTGATTGGGTTTACTCTATTCGGATTTTTGTGCGGCACCTTTAAATTTCCCCTTAAAATGCTGGGTGTTTATATGGCAATGGTTTTGTTGCAGTTTTTAGGTGCAAATTATTTTAAAGGTTCTTTCGGCGTTATGATTGTCGCACTTTCGAGTTTCATATGTATGATGCTGCCCTGTGCATTGCTTGCCGGAATAATTGTTCTTACCACTAAAATAAACGAGTTTATGGGAGCCTTGAATAAACTGCATGTATCCCGAAAGATTATTTTGCCGCTGGCTGTTATGCTCAGATATTTTCCGGTTGTTTCCGAAGACTGGAAAATGATTAAAGATGCGATGAAGATGAGAGATATTTCCCCGTCTTTTATAGGTTTTTTCAAAAAACCGTCATTATCCGTGGAATGTATTTACGTTCCGCTACTCATGTCGGCTTCAAGAGCGGCAGACGAATTATCTGCCGCCGCTATTACCAGGGCAATTGAAAATCCTGAAAAGAGAACCTGCATGGTTAAAATGAAATTCGGTTTTGCCGATATTCTGTTATTTTTAGCTGTTACAGCTATTTTGGTTTGGGAACTGATTATTTAAAGGGGAGATTTTTTTGATTGATTATGAAAATGCAAGTTTTGTATACAACGGGTCAGAGGAGAAAAATGTTCAGTCTCTTAATTTCACCATCAATCGTGGTGAATGTATCCTGATAGTCGGCAGAAGCGGTTGTGGAAAAACTTCCCTGACAAGGCTGTTGAATGGTTTGATACCTTCGTTCTATCAGGGAGAGTTAACGGGTGATGTCCGTATAAATAAGTCGAGTGTTTTTAAACTGCCCGTGTATAAAATATCCACTATGGTTGGTTCTGTTTTCCAGAATCCCAGAACCCAGTTTTTCAATATGGATACCGACAGTGAAATAGCATTCGGAATAGAAAATCTTGGTGTTGAGGAAAATAAATTAAGTGACATTGTACAAAATTCATATAAGGATATGAGTATAGAGCATTTGAAAGGCCGAAATCTGCTCGAACTTTCGGGCGGAGAAAAACAGAAAATAGCCTTCACTTCTATTTATGCCATGAATCCGGATATTTATGTGCTGGATGACCCTTCTTCAAATCTGGATAGTAATGCAATTGACGATATGAAAAGAATAATGGCATTTCTGAAATCGCAGGGCAAGACGATTCTGATTTCCGAACATCGGCTTCATTATCTGGTGGATTTGGTGGACAGGGTTTTTTACGTCGCTGATGGCAGGGGAATAGAGGAGTTTACACGTGAAGAATTTCTGGAAATGACAGAAAGCAGGAGGGTCTCGCTTGGTTTGAGGAGTACCGATATATATAAAATCTCTGCTGCTGTCAAAGATAAATATGATTTTGATAATTCATTTATGGTTGATAACTTAAAGGCATCGTATGGTAAAAATATGATTCTGAAAGACGTATCTTTCAAAGCGGATTTTGGAGAATGTATAGGCATAGTCGGCAGAAACGGTGCGGGAAAAACCACACTTCTCAGGACTATCTGTGGATTGCATCGGGAAAAAGGCGGAATTATTAAACAGGATGAAAGAGTTTTGAAGGCGAAAACAAGGCTTAAACGGTCTTATCTCGTCATGCAGGATGTGAATTATCAGCTTTTTGCCGACAGTGTTTCCGAAGAATGTACTTTCGGCCTGGAGGGAATAGATAAAAAAGAAGTTTTCGACGTACTGAAAGACCTGAATCTTTACGAATACCGTGATAAACATCCCAACACTCTGTCGGGAGGACAGAAGCAGAGGCTCGCCGTTGCCACCAGCCTGCTCAGTAAAAAAGATATTCTGATTTTTGATGAACCGACTTCAGGGCAGGATTTTGACAGTATGATGAAAATGGCAAAGTTAATAGAAAAATTAAGGAGTCAGGGGAAACTTATATTCATAGTTTCTCATGATTATGAATTTATAAGCAATACATGTACGAGGATTTTGCTTCTGGATAAGGGCATAGTAAAAGATGATTACCATTTATCCTGCAAAGAGGCACAAAAGAATCTCGTAAGTTTTTTTGAAAACGGGAAAGGAGATTCGGTATCATGAAACAAAAAATATCTTCACAAATTGCAACACTTATAAAATGGGCAGGAAAGGATAAATACTATATATTTTTTTCGATATTTCTGTCGGTATTCAGCGGATTGTGTACCATGATTCCGTATTATGGCATTTACAGAATAATAGATCATGCTTATACCGGTACTTTTAATATGGATGTTTTATTACAGAATGGAATTATAATAGCGGTTTCAATAATTTTACGCTTCTCTTTATTCGGAATAGCCGGAGTGTCTTCACATAAAGGCGCATATAACGCACTTTTTAAAGTGAGGTGCAAGGCAATAAATCATATGGCTAAAATGCCTCTTGGAGCACTTAATGAAAGAAATACCGGAGAAATCAAGACATTGCTGAACGAAGACATAGAAAAACTGGAACTGGCACTCGCCCATCAGTTACCGGAATTTGTTTATTATCTGATAGGGCCTGTAGCTGTTTTTATTTATTTATGCACGGTTAATTTTATACTGGCACTGGTTACTTTAATCCCTTTTGTTATGGCGATAATGGTTATGGCCGGAATGTTCAGGGGAATGGACAAGGTGATGGAAAAATAAACTCAGCACTTTCGAATTTGAATGCCACTATGATTGAATACATAAGCGGTATGAGAATAATAAAAGCGTACAATATGGGAAGTAAATCATTTAAAAAATACAGGGAAACAATTGAAGGCGAACATTCCGTATGGGTAGAAGTCTCAAAGAAAATGGGGCCTCCTTTTGCGGCTTATGTAGTCATAGTGGAATGTGGACTGTTACTCATGGTGCCACTTGGTGGATACTGGTTTTTAAACGGAAGTTTGCCGGCCAGCGTGTTTATACTGTTTGCTTTCATAGGTTCGCTTTATTTAACCGAAATAAGGCCTTTGCAGGAACTCGGGTCGAGTTTTGCCAGAGTGCTGAATGCCGTAACTAAAGTTGAAGAAATATTGAATGTTGAAGTTTTTGAAGGCGAGCAGCCTTTCCCTGAAAATAACGATATTGAGTTGAATGATGTTTATTTCTCATATGATGGAGAGAAAAATGTCATAGAAAACTGCAACCTCAGCATAAAGCATGGTGAAAAAGTTGCACTTGTGGGACTTTCCGGTGCGGGGAAAAGTACTATTGTCGAGTTGATTTCACGATTTTATGATGTTAATAAAGGTGAAATCAGAATCGGCGGGATAAATGTCAAAGACATAGATTATGAGTCTATTCTGGATAATGTTTCAATAGTTTTTCAGAAGACTTTCCTGACAAAAGATAGTGTACTCGATAATATACGCATGGGTGGCAATGCCTCTCTGGAAGAAGTGCGTAATGCCGCTAAACTTGCTCAGATTGATGATTTTATTATGAGCCTTCCCCAGGGGTATAACACCCTTGTTGGTAGTTACGGGTCACGTTTTTCCGGTGGGGAGAAACAGAGAATAGCCATTGCCAGGGCCATATTGAAAAATTCCCCAATACTGATACTCGATGAGGCTACTTCCTCATCCGATCCGGAAAATCAGGTGGAAATAGATAAGGCGATACACAACTTATGCCTTGGGAAAACCGTAATCGTAGTTGCTCACAGATTGGGTATAGTAAGCACATGCGATAAGGTGGCTGTTGTTGAAAACCGTACGATAAGCTGTATCGGCGATAACGAATATGTGATAAGGCATAATGATTATTACAGAAAAGCCTGGATTACATATGAAACGTCGAGAAAAATATCATATGCCATGGAAGGTGGCGATAATTATGAATTCTAAATCCGTTCTGAAAAAAAATCGGAATTTTTATATATCCGTAATTCTGAATATGGTTGAGGGCATGCTTTCGGGATGTAATTTCATGCTTATTTATATGGTTATCACACAGCTATGGACTAAAACTATGGATTTGAATAAAATACTTCAGCTGACAGGAATTTTAGCTGCCGTATTTGTAATTCGACTCATCATATACAGTACGGGCTATACGCTGGGACAGATCGGAGGAGCTTCTATAAGTAAAAAGATACGACTGGCTCTTGGAGATAAGATAAAGAGAATTCCCATGTCTCGTTTTACGAAGAATCAGACTGGCGAATACATCAACGTATTAACTTCGGATGTGAACAATTATGAGAAAATTCTTACACACAGAATCGGTGATATAGTGAAAAATCTCACCCTTGCCGGTATGGTTGGGGTGTTTGCGTCTACAATATACATTCCTTCCGGTATGATGTTTTTTGTGGTTTTATTTCTGCTGATTCCATCTTTGTATTTTTCATTCAGACATGTTAAAAAGTACGGGAATAATAAAAACAGGATTTTGGCTGATAACGTGAGTGATGTAACCGAATACATCACCGGTATGCAAACATTCAGGGCTTATGGAATTGGCGGAACCAAGAATAAAAAAGTTACCGAATCCATGAGGGAATACAGTGATATAAGTTATGTGTATGAAAAGAAAATAATACCAATTGGAATTTTATACAGCATATTACAATGGCTTTGTGTTCCTGCCGTGGTTTTAATAACAGGCAAGGCATGGGTTGACGGTATAATAACTGCTCCGGAGTTTATAACGGTAAGCATAATGCCGCTGTTTTCGTGTAAATTAAACAGCTCTCTTTTTATAGATTTTACAGCTTTTAAAAACCTTACTATTTCCAAAAGGCATATTTGCGGAATGATGGATGAAAAGGAAGAACCGGTTACCAAAAATAATTTTGACCCCGGAAATTATTCCGTTGAGTTTAAAAACGTTGAATTTTCGTACGTACCCGAAGAGCCTGTATTTAAAAACCTGAATTTTAAAGTTGAAAATCAGAAATTGACGGCGATAATCGGGGATTCCGGGTCGGGAAAATCCACGATTCTGAACATGATATCCAAATATTATGCTCCGCAATCGGGAAGCATAAAAATCGGTGGAATGTCTATAGAGAAAATCAATTCTGAAAAAGTGCTTGAAAAAATATCCATGGTTGATCAGGATGTATTTCTGTTTGACGACTCTATAAGGAATAACATTCGATATGCCCGGCAAAATGCCACTGATGAAGAAATAGAAAAGGCATGTAAGCTTGCCAATTGGAGATATAATCAAAATGTGTGGAAAGAAAAGGTTGAAAAAAGGAAAATAAAAGGCGTATCCTACAATTAACTCACAAAAAGGTCTGTAAGGACCCAAAAAGGAGGATACGCCATGAAAGATTATAACTCAAAGGAAAGTAATAATCAAGAAGAAAATGGAAAGTATGACTCTTTGTTAAACGCGGGAAATATCAACGGACTGGAAGAACTGGCAAGAATAGGCGCACAGAAGATACTGGAAATAGCATTAAAAAATGAAATAGACGAATACATAGAAAAATATCGGGATAAAACAGATGAAAATGGAAGAAGAATAGTATACAGAAACGGTTATCACAGGGAACGGGAGATACAGACTGGAATAGGAGCTTTACGGATAAAACAACCGAGAGTGGATGACAGAAAAGCAGAAGAAAAATTTAGCAGCGACATATTGCCCAAATACATCAGAAGAGCTCCTGGCATAGACAATCTAATACCAATACTGTATTTGAATGGAGTATCGACAGGAGAGTTCAGTTATGCGTTGGAATCAATACTCGGAAAGGGACGTGGAGTATCCGCCAATACGGTTATGAGACTGAAAGGTAAATGGGAAAAAGAGTACGATGAATGGAGAATGCGAGATTTAAGCGGAAAGAGATACTGTTATATCTGGGCGGATGGAATATACATGAAACACCGGGATAATGAAGATAAAAAAAGCTGTATTCTGGTTATCATAGGTGTAAATGAATATGGAGAGAAAGAATTTCTATCCATAGAAAGTGGAATCAGAGAGAGCACCATAAGCTGGAAAGAAGTGTTACTGGATTTGAAAGGGAGAGGAGTAGAATCACCTAAACTGGCGATAGGAGACGGAGGAATGGGATTCTGGGCAGCTCTGAGAGAAGTGTACCCACAAACTAAAGAGCAAAGGTGCTGGGTACATAAAACCGTAAACATAATGGACAAGCTTCCCAAAAAATACTATTCCAAAGCCAAAAAAATGATTCACGACATATACTTTGCCCCTGACAAAGAAGATGCTGAGAAAAACATGGATAAATTCATAAGCGTATTTGACGACAAATATCCCAAAGCAACTAAATGCCTGTCGGATGATAAAGAAGAGTTGTTGACGTTTTATGAGTTTCCAGCAAAGCATTTTCAGCATATAAGAACCACTAATCCCATAGAATCGACATTTTCAACGATAAGGCTCAGAACCAAAAGTATGAGGAATTGCGGAACCAGAAAAACGACATTGACTATGATGTTCAAATTATCTCAATCGGCTCAGGATGGTTGGAGAAAACTCAGGGGATACGATGAAATTCCACTTGTGCTTGAAGGCAAAATATTCAAGGATGGTGAGTTTTTGAAAGATAATGTCGCTTAATCACTTCTTATTCTGGGTATGTCCTTTTTTTCCCTTTCCACAACTTTTGACATTAACTCTGCCAATTGTGATCAGTTTATACGTAATATGGAAAACGGATACGATACACATATAGGTGAAAACGGCAACCAGCTTTCAGGAGGGGAGCGTCAGCGTATTTCTATTGCCAGGGCTATAATTAAAGACAGTCCAATCATACTGCTTGACGAGGCAACTTCTTCTCTGGACATAGAAAATGAGCTTGCCGTTAAAAGTGCTATAAACAACCTTCTTAAAAAGAAGAAAACCGTTATCATGATCGCACACACCCTTTCGATAGTTCAGAAAGCAGATCAGATTCTGGTTGTTTCGGATGGAGGGATTATAGAAAGCGGCACCCATGAGCAGCTGATAAAGAAAAACGGGAAATACTGCATGATGTGTAACGCTGAAGCCAGCCTGCTGTGATTTTTTGATAACAAAAAAATAAATTAAATAAATTAAATAAATTTTAAAACAAAACCACCAAATTAAGTGGTTTTGTTTTTTTTCGATATTTTCAGGGGTATAATTAAATAGAGGCTGCTGAATAACTCAGATTTTGTCATTCAGAACAAGATTTTGCGCTTATAAATACAGTGGAGTTTCCCGAAGGGAATACTCCCGAGGGAAAAAATCGTTTTTTATTTTTTGCCAAATCCCGGGTTTAGATTTCTTTATTTAAAGTGGATTGAGAAATTATTCCACCCTTGAGTTCACTTGCATTATTTTCTTGATCATAGCCAATGATGGAATTCGTATGCAAGGTTTTTATGGGATTTATTGAAAAAAACTTGTGCTTTCTAAAGAAAATATTCTCACTACTCCATTGTTTGTGCTTGTTATAGAGCTATTCAGCAAGCCCTGAAAATTAATAATTATAAAGATTGTAAGGGTGCAAAAACAGTTTTGACGATATATAGTTCATTTCTTTTTTGAGGAGGCAAATCAAATGGAATCCAAAGGTATCCCATTGATTGGAAAAGTTTTGCTCCTTTTTTTGAAATATAAGATATTTTTTCTTTTGTTAAATTTTTACTATCAATAACAGGATTAAGAGCATCCTGCGTCCAGTTTGAACATTCAGTATCTCTAATATTTATTTCGTCATTTTTTAATATATCTATTCCTTTGTAAGGCATTAAAGGATATATTTGAATTTCATTGGGAAACAATTCTTTTATATATTCGAAAGTATTATATATATCTTTTTCTCCCTCTTGAGGAAGTCCTATTATAATACTGAGTTTAGTTCTAATACCAATCTTCTTAGCATATAAACAGTTTTTCTTTAGTAAATTTAAATCTAGTTTTTTATTTATTAATATTTGTGTTTTGTTGTTCGCTGTATCTAAACCAAAATGAATTTCAATACATCCTGCTTTTTTACACAAAAATAAAAACTCTTCATCAAGTATATCTCCTCTTGTTGTACAAGCCCATTTTATATCTAAATTACTATCAATTAATTTATTTAAAAAGTCAATTGTTTCTTTTTTATAGAATCCAAAAGTATCATCAAGTATAAATAATTTATTTACTTTAAAATTTTTCTTCAATTCTTTTATTTCTTCAATTATTTTTTCAGCAGATCTAATTCTTACTTTATGTTTCCAATATTTTGATGTAGAACAAAAAGAGCATTTGAATGGACAACCTCTTGACATTATTAATCCTACTTGTGGATATTCATTATGACTAAAAATATCTCTATCGGGTAAAGGAATAGAATCGATATTCTCAATTTGTTTTCTTTCTGGTGTTAATACTATTTCACCCTCAGAAGAATAAGCAATGCCATTTATTTTTGAATATTTTCTTTTTTTATAATTTTTAATTACCTCTCCAAACGTTACTTCTCCTTCTCCGCGGATTATTAAATCAATTTTAGAATTTTTAAATAAATATTCTATCATAAATGTGGCTGAATTTCCCCCAGCGATTACCAATGTTTGAGGTGATATTTTTTTTATAGTATTGATTATTTTCATAGTATAATCCATTGTCATGTTTGAATGAGCCTGGATTCCAATAATATCGTAATTCAGGAATTTTAAATCTTCATATAATTTTGTTTCTTCTTTTGGACTAAGTAATAAATCATAACCATGAACTTCAGCATGAAATTCTTTCTTTAAATATGAGCTTATCCAACAAAGACCTAGAGGCATACTAATAGTTTCAAAAACTCTATTTTTATAAGGTGGTTGTACCAACGCTATTTTCATTTATAATTTCTCCCTTCATAAATATAATTAAATATAAAAAATATTTAGTTAGGTATAAAAGAAAGAAACAAATACAAAATGATTATTCTTTATAGTCTATTATTTTTTTTAATTTATAACAAAACGCAGAAAAGGGATTAAATATTTCGATTACACGGCTACATAACTTATCTGATATGTTTTTCTTATAACATTTTCCTATCTTTGAATCTTCTAATATTTTTAATAATATAAATTTAATTATAATAATTGATATCGATAAAGGAACAGGAAGAGATCCTAAATATAAATCGATAGGTAAAGTTACCATTATGAAATGTATAAATTCTGATATTTTTTTATAAAAATTTATTTCTTTTTTTAACTTACAAATAATTAACAAATTTTCTAAATTATCTAAGTTAATATTATTAATTGTCTTAAAAAGGGATTCATATTCTCGAATAAAGTCATTAAATATTTTGGTGTTTCTAAGATCTGTCAGTTCTGACCTATTAATTTTATTAAACTCATCAAAAGAGGTAATTATTCCAAGTGTTTTTAAAAATGTAAGAAAAAAATTAGGATTATAATAATAAAAGCTAACTGGTTTCTCTCCATAAATACTAGGAATCATTAATTTATTATTTCTTTCAGAATATGAAATTATTGCTTTATTGTGTAAAGCACCTGCTACATAATATGAATTGTCTATTATTTTAAATATTTTTTTCAATGAATTCTTTTTAATTTTATTGTCTTTAAACAGATTATTTACAACTTCTTCAAACTCAAATCTATAAATAAAACCTCTAGAATTTTTTTCGAAAAGAATATTCTGAGCATTTTCAATTATTTTAAGTTCATCATCATTTATGTTATGATTCCGCCCGTTGTAGAAAGATTTTAAATTGTCATTGACTATTTCAGTGAAAATATTACTTTGCTGGTAAGCAGTAGTTATTTTGTATGATTTTGATGATGAAAATAAATCCGAAATAATACTTAGTCTTGTATTATATTTTTGTTTTGATTCAGATATTTCTCCAATTTTATATTCCAGATATTGAGTTACGTTATTAAATCCATCATATAAATTAGTGTAAATATTACCTCTAGAAATATATGAAGAATAAGTCTTTAAATTAATTAAATCTTCGAAATTCATTCGCAACAAATGTGTAGGTGGAATTAGAATCTTATTTACTAATAAAAGTAATGAATTCAACCATAAAGTATGATTTATTTTTTGCACACTTTTTATATTATAATTAGCATAATAAATAGTTTTAAATTTGTTTTCTACCATTTTTTCTCCATTTTTATATAAAGAATTTATTATCAAATAAATTCTTTATATAAAAAGAAACTATATTTTTCGATTATATTGCTCCTCCCCCTATATTATGATTATACCAAAAATATTAACAAAAAACACAGATTATTTTAAGAAAAATGATAGGGTTTAAGAATATTAAAAAAAATCAAATTGTTGGTTGGGAAATTAGAATTATTAATGTGCAAATCCACAAAAGTTGAACAAATATAAGTAAGAATGTTGAGTATTATTTCTGTTTTTAAGATTTATTTAGGGGCTGCTGAAAAATAACAAACTAAAAAAGTTTAGTAATAATGTATTAACAACAAAGATTAAAACAAATTCTTTTCGGGGCAAATTTCTGTCGGGAATCGAAGAAATTGGATATTTTTGACAAAATGAAAAAATAAACAAAAATTTCAGAGACCTCCGGTAATAAGCCACGATGATCATGGTTAAAATGTTCATTCCTATTGACGTTTCGGAGGTTTCTCTGAGTTTCATTTTGTTCAGTTCTAGTGAGTATCTTCTCTTCGCCTCTCCGAACTTGCTTTTTGTAGGTTACACACTCTCTTAGCCAGTTTTGTGAATTCGAGAGGTGTCATGCGGGTGTTTCTTTTGAACAGTTCTATGAATCATAGTGTGGATTTATAACTGATAATGAGTATAATAGAGAAATAGGTAAAGGGAAAAGTCTTCTATGATATCTATTTATCTTATTATAAAAAACTCATATGAAAACTATTTGATATAATTAAATTAAGGGTAGAAAAAATCTGTATTCTAATTTTTTAGTTGTATTCGTTTTCTGCATGTGAGGAGTGTTTGACATGAGAAGCATAGAACGAAAAGGTATTACGACTAAACATCTGCGTTTAATTGCAAGAATATGGAGTGCAATAATCATAGTGATTACGGTGTTCATCTTTCTGGGATATCTCGAAAACTTTCTGACAACCGGGCAGGCTGATCCATACAGCACGGGTGATTATCCTCCAATTGAAAATATACCGCCAATATTCAATTTGATAAGTGTACTTGGACTTGCCATAGCGTGGAAATGGGAATTGATAGGAGGCATTATATCGGTTCTTTTCCAGTTGATTCTGATGCCCATTTATCTCATTCACTGGCCATTATCCGAAAACATCAGATATCTCATAGCATCATATGGAATTCTTTTTGTCGCCCTCATACCCGGTATTTTGTTCGTTGTTTGCTGGTATAGATCGAGAAAATATAACTAGTGTTATTTAGATATTTGACCGTGATATACTATAAATGTATTTCATATATAAGAGAGGGTGTGTATATGAAGGTGAAAGTGACAGTATTAATACAAAAGGAAGAAAACTGGTATGTATCAAAATGCCTTGAAAATAATGTGGCTTCTCAGGGTAAAACAATCGAAGATGCAATTAACAATTTAAAAGAAGCTTTAGAACTTTATTACGAAGATGAGCCACATGATATTGAGCAACTTGAAACATTAATTACAACGATGGAAATCGCTATCTGATGGGGTCAAAATATCCCGTATTAGCTTCAAGAGAAATCGTTAAGGCTTTAAATAAAATTGGTTTTTCAAAAGCTTCTCAAAAAGGGAGTCATTTGAAGTTGAAAAAAGATTCTCCAGAAAAGCTGGTTGTGATTGTTCCGATGCATGATGAAATTGCTAAAGGTACACTTAAAAGTATTTTAGAACAGGCAAAAATTGACTTGGATTATTTCCTGAAGTTTATTGACTAAATTTGTCTGTAATCAGCCATATATTATCAAAAAAATAATCTTATATTTTAAATCTACAATACCTTAAAAACAAATACACACTTAAAATCGAGTATAATTTTCTTGTACTAAATTCACCCAAGTTGCGGAGGAAATATCATAAAATAATAAAAATAAAATCATAGATTCTTCATCCTCGAAAGCGCCTCGGATTCTGAATGACAAAAGTTGCTACTAAATTCATTTGTGTTATGGAGGAAATGCCATGAAGATTGAATTGCTGGATAATGCTATTTATAAGGGAAAGAAACTGATAGTGGAATATCATACGGATTATTATTTTGATGTTGAAAGAGTTGAAAATGATAGTGAGTTTTCATTTTCTCTGGTGAAAAAAGCATTTGATAAAACCAGGGAAAAAGTTTTTGAAGATTTTTTGATCGAAGACTGGCTTGAAAAACCAAAATTATTTGGAGCAATCGAAAACGGAGAGATAATAGGATATCTTGAATTAAGCCATGAGCAGTGGAATAACAGGATGCGTATTTCAAATATCTGTGTTAATGAAGAACATCGTGGAAAGGGAATTGGAAAGTCATTGATGGATGTTGCTTATAATACGGCTGTTGAGGAAAAAGCAAGAATGGTTATTCTTGAAACTCAATCATGTAATTATAAAGCTATAAGGTTTTATCAGTCATGCGGATATTCAATAATCGGGTTTGACTTGTTCGCCTATTCAAACATGGATATAGATAAAAAAGAGTTCAGGATTGAGATGGGAAAGATAGTTGAATGATTAGCTATCCACTTCAGAATTAAACGATAACAAAAACGGGAAGAATTTTTCTTCCCGTTTAAAATTTTATTTTTGATTATTTCTATAGGATAAATTTAAGAACCCATATCTTTTTTTCTTCTCTGAATCCGATTTTGGTCAGGGAATTTTCCATGGGGAAATTCCGGTCGTCTATATCCGCTATTATTTCCTGAACGTTTCTTTCGACGAGGTTGTTTACTCCCTTATCAAGCAGGTCACTGACATAATTATTTCCCCGTTGTGAAGGTATAACTCCTATGTAATTTATGGCACCGAATTTATCATTGAATTTCTGGGGGATAATCAACCCGATAAATGTTTCGTTTCTGTAGGCAAGATACCAGGTGTCATCGGGATCACCGAGATTTTCCAGAAGATTAAAATGATCTTCTGCTGCTATTTGACTACCGAGTTTATTGTAAATCCATTCATCCTCTCTGTCCAGAGTTTTTTCTGTGACTTCTTCAAAGGCTTTCAGAAAATTTTCTTTTCCGATTTCTGAGAGTGTTTTATAAATCAGCCGATTTTCGGTTTTTGGCTGGTAATCTTCATTTTTCAGAATAAAATTCTTTTTTGTCTGAATAATCTCCATGCCACAGCTTTCAAGTAATTTCAATTCTTTTAAATGATTTTCTTTGCTTGAATTTAAATAATATCCAATGGTATGAATACCTTTATCTCTCATTATTTGTAATATGCTTTCGAAAAAAATCTTTGAAATTTCAGATGATACATCATCTAATTCCGGTAGGAGTAAACCAAATATATTCAGCTGTTTTTCACTTTCTGCGATCCTGAATCCGATTCTTCCTTTTATTTCACCATCAGATTCTGCAATAAAACAAAGTTCAGGTTTTGAAATACCATCTTTCCAGAGCTTTTTGACTGATTCAATGTTAAGAGGTTTTCTTCCAGGTATTATGCAGAATTTATTCAGTTCATCAGTATTAACATGTGATATTTTCAAACGCATACCTCCTTCCAAAAAGAGATTATGTTAATTGAAGAAAATTTCAAACGTTTCAAAAAAGATATACATAATAGATGTGTTGTGTGTATATACGATTGTATCAGAACATTATATCATCTTTAATCTATTTAAAATGATTTGTTGAACAGCCAACTGTCAGATCAAACACTGGCAACCTGAGATGTTTTCTTGCCTTTCTTATTTTTTTGCATACTCGCCAGCTCGCTATCCTGCCATATTTCTAATTCCTTACCTATATCAAGTAATGATTCATTTAAGGGAAAACGAAATCCCTGACATTCTCTCTGGCAATTACCATGACTTGCGCCTGTTTTTCTATGACATCCATAACCCTTAGCAATCTTTTCCTGTAAAAACCCGGGGAATTTTCCTATCACGTCAGCATATTCTGACATGTTTTCAGTTTTAAGGAGTATGCGATAACCGTTATATAAGGATGATGAAAACCTCCATAATACTTTTCGCTTATACGAGTATATAAAATGGGTAGCCATCATCCTTTGTTCCAAAGTACATTCCATTCCCGAATCCAGATAATGTTGATGTGAATTTAATACGAATTCTTTCAAAGGAGCAGACAGCGGATAAACAAAATCCTGCAGAATAGAGTCGATATCAGTATCATCGTTTTTCAGCGCCCTGTAATCGCAGCGGAATAAAATATCGTCATTATCACGGTGTGACAGTTCATTCTGGGCAATCCCCAAAGCCTTCCAGCCTGTCAGCATAACCGGACAATCAGGATATGTAATCCGTATTGTTGGGATTTTTGAAGTGTCAGGTTTTTTCATACTCAAGTCTATTCCATCAAAATCAATACCGCATTCAGTAAGAAATCTCATGCTTTTAATAATTTGTGAAGCGGGAATTTTTATGTTTGGGTTTTTACTAAGGGATCTTTTGGTGCTGAGTTTTTCCCATCCATCAATCGATATTGAATCGCCTTTCTCTGATAACACACCATCCTGCCCTATATTTATTAATATACTCCGGATGTTGTTTAAGAATGGAAACTCTACCGTCAAAGTTGTTTCGTCCCAAAACTTTTTATTTCCTTTTTTGGGCTCATCGCATAAGCTTTTGTCGGCTAACAGGTAATCACAAAATCGATACAGGAAATTTCTGAAAGCAAGGACACCATTTCGAATATCCTCTTCATCAGAAATGTTTTTAAACATAGGTTTGATCGTATATGTTTCAGGAATATTCGCTGGAATCAGTTGTTTCAAGTGTTTTGCCATGTCCCCCATAGTTTTTTCCATGAGAAATTCTCCTTTCATTTTTTACAGTATATTGGATTATAAATAAGGATTAATTTCATTTTCAAACACGTATACGGATAAAAAAGTTCAAGATTACGATGGAAAAGAAAATTGATTTGCTTTTTACTGGTAGCCATATTGTTGAACTTTTCATCTGAATTTACAGGATTTCTTATTTTATGCTTTTGTAAATTCTGTACCTTTATCCGTTATTTTTGAAATAAAGCCCTAAAGGGTTAAAAATAAAAGATTCAATTAAAAACCCGCAGCAGGCTACGGGATTAGACTTTTGAGTTATACGGATATACTGATATTTTCAGAACCAATCAGATTACTATTCAAACATTGGTTTCCTGAGGTATTTTCTTGCCTTTCTTATTTTTTTGCATACTCGCTAGCTCGCTATCCTGCCATATTTCTAATTCCTGGCTTATATCTAGTAATGATTCATTCAAAGAAAAACGAAATCCTTCACAGCCTCTTTGGCAATTACCATGACCAACACCGCTTTTTCTGTCACATCCATAACCCTTAGTGATCTTTTCCTGTAAAAACCCGGGGAATTTTCTTACCACATCAGCATATTTTGAGGTGTTTTTGGTTTTAAGTATCATACGGTATCCATTGTATAAGGATGATGAAAACCTCCATAATGTTTTGCCTTTATACGAGTATATAAAGTGAGTAGCCATCATCCTCAGATCAACATAACATTTCATACCGGAATTCAGATAATGTTGATGTGAATTTAATACGAATTCTTTCAGAGAAGCAGACAATGGATAAACAAAGTCTTGCAGTATAGAATCGACATCCGTATCATCATTTCTCAGCATCCTGTAATTACATCGGAATAAAATATCATCATTATCGCGTTTTGAAAGTTCGTTCTGTGCAATCCCCAAAGCTTTCCAGCCCGTCATCATAACCGGACAATCAGGATATGTAATTCGTATTGATTCAATTTTTGATATATCAGGTTTTTCAATATCCAGGTCTATGCCATCAAAGTCAATACCGCATTCAGTCAGAAATTTCATGCTTTTAATCATTTGCGTAACAGGGAGTTTTGTAGTTGAATTTTTATTGAGAGATCTTTTGAGTCTGAAAGTTTCCCAGTCATCAATCGACAGTGAATTACCGTTCTCGGATAACACCCCATATTGTCCTGCATTCATTAATATACTTCTGATGTTGTTTAAGAAAGGAAATTCCAATGCCAAAGTTGTTCTGTCTGAAAACTTTGTCGTGCCTTTTTTAGGTATGGCACATAAACTTTTATCAGATAATAAATAATCGCAAAATCTATATAGGAAGTCTCTGAAAGCAAGGACACCGTTTCGAATATCCTGTTCATCAGAAATACTTTTAAACATTGAGTTAATTGCATATGTTTCAGGTATATTCGCTGGAATCAGTTGTTTCAAATGTTTAGTCATATCCCCCATAGTTTTTTCCATAAGAAATTCTCCTTTCATTTTTGGTCTTATATTGGATTATAAATAAGGATTAATTATATTTACCAAATCAAACAATTCCTCGCTGGCTTACGGTATAACTGAGTTGATTTTTTAGATGATATGTCTATGGATTAACAAATCAAGCTGTAATCCTTTATTTTAGGATTTAATTAATAAAATTGATTTCATACTTGTGTTCACTGTGTTTATTTCATCATAGTTTACCAAAGTTCTTAAATATCATCTTTCAGCTTTATAGGGAAATATCTTTGCATTTGTTTATAGCCTAGTCCCTTTTCTATGTCTTTATAGGCAATATCTCTTCCATCTTCATATAAATAAGGCATGTTGATCATAACGTTGCGATCCCGGTCAAGCTCAAAATTCGTGGTTTCAATCCATCGGTTTACTTTTTCTTCCACTTTATTTATACTCTCGTTATCTTCGTCTATACTGACTGCCATAGCGTATATTCCGCCCGGAAAATCAAACAGTTCAAAAGGACTTACATCTGTATTGGTAACATCATCTTTAACGGCACATATCCATTCGGCTTTGTCATTTTTAGAAATTATAAAATCGAAACAATCGAAAATTACACTCTTATACAAGTGATAATACTGCCATAACTGGAACATATATCCGCCTTCTTTGAACATATCCCCCCACGTTTGTTCACCGCAAGTTACCGCCTTGAATTTTGGCAACATAACTACCATTATATCAGGGATTTTTTTATCTAATTTCTCCGTTATGTTAATCAAACGGTTTATATTGGATGGTTTGCCAATATAGTCAACACTTACCAGATTTGTTTCGATCTCTTTTGCTTTGTTGTACAGCGATTTTATGTCGGAGTTGTCTGCAAAGTTCACTTGTTCGATTTCGTGAATGAAATCCAGTACGATTTCCTTCAACTCATGTAAAAGTGCAACTTCGTCGTCTATTTTTTCCACTTTTTTCCCAAGTACATCTAAAACCACATCAGAACCGGAAGCGTCGAAAATACGTTGAATGTCTTTTATACTGATATTCAGCTTACGTAAAATCAGTATTTGTTCAAGCCTCTTGATAGCGTTTTCATCGTACATTCTATATACATAGTCATCACTACGTATGCTGGACAATAATCCCATGTCCTCATAATAACGCAGTGTACGGGCAGTTATGTCGTATTTGCTCGACACATCTCTGATTTTAATCAGGTTGTTCACTTATTTCGACCTCTTTTCTTAATTATTATTGTATTTTTAGTATAAAGTATTACCCAAAGGAAGAGTCAAGGCAGAAAACGAAAACTCATTTTCCGCCTTGATTATAATCAGTCTTTTATATATTTTTGAAAATTTAAATTATACGGATTCCAATGGCTGGCAATCAGGGCAGTAGTAAACTGATCCGCCCATATAAGCCGTCTTTACGATTTTCCCACCACATTTTGGGCATGGTGAAGCAACTGTGTTCTTCGACATTTTGGTTTTATATCCGCCAGGCTGTCCGAAGAGATCTTTTTCCGTATCCCGCCCACCATTTTCTGTCATTTCAGTCAGAACCGATACAATACCAGAAAGCAGCCGGTCTTTATCGGAATCATTTAAAGTACCTATTTTTCTCTTTGGGTTTATGCCGGCGTTAAACAGAATATCCTGCAGAACTCCGTTTCCGATGCCGGGGAATCGCTGTTCCGTGGCGAGGAATGCCTTTACACTCATTTTTGGTTTGTTTAAAGTAAATTGTTCTCTGTAATATGGTTCGAACTCTTTGGAAAATGGTGAGATTGCAGACTTATTCTTGATATAGTATTCATTATCGTATGAATCATCGTGGAGAACAATGCCACCATACATTGCCACTGTGAATACAATAGCAGTTCCATCGCTGAATTCCATAAGAAGCTGATAATTATTCGGAACATCTTTTTGATCTATGAAGCGTACATTCGTACCATCACTGGCATTCAGGTACATTCCATTATCCAGTGTGATTTCCACATTGCAGCCGAATGCATTGACTGACTTTACGGTACTGTCGCGTATTTTTGAGTCATAATCTACCGGATCACCTGCAAACCAGCAGAATTTATGAACTTTTGTCGGCGGAAGTACACGGCAGATTTTTTTGCCCGAAATTGAATCTCCAAGTTGTTTCGCCATTGAAATTGCCTCGGGTAATTCAAGCATGTAATACTCCTTTCGGTAGAGCGTTTTAAGCTTTTTTATAAGGTTTTCTTCTAAAAACCTTTTTTATCCATCATTTTATTACAGAAAAAGGCATTAAAAACCCTTAATTACTTCAAAAACGGTATCAATACCCGAAATGTAGTCGTTGAAATCACGGTTAACTGTTATATCGGGGGTTATATAAGATGTGTTTTCCTCAACCAGCTTAAAATATTTTGTTGAATACTGCATCATTATTGCCATATTAGGCAGAATAAACGTACGAACTTCACCGTAATGGTTTGGGCTTGATGCCGTTGGTTCTCCTATAAGTGTGGCGCTGCAGTAATTTTTGAAATCAATTGTGTTGATGATTGCGGATGAGAAAGTAGCATTTCCTATTACAACATAAACATCGGTATCGACGTTGAGTTTTTGGATCTGCTTTGCCAGTTCGGTTCCATAAGCGCTGTTACCGCCTGAATTGTATCTCATGTCAACTATAAGTTTTTTTATGTTTTTTGCCTTTAAAAGCTGCAGTATTTCATCCTGAATCTGTGAGAATTTCGGCAGGCCGTTCTGTGTGTTGTCACTGCAGACGTTGTACTGGAAATAAAGGATTGAGTCTTCTTCGAAAAACTCATAGAAGAAAAATTCATTTGCCCTTTTTTCAGCAAGGCTAAGTGACCATTTAAGGGTAACCATATTTTGTTTAAATGCGTTCAAAGAAAGCCTCACAGGATTTATTTCTATTTGTTTTCCATCTTTTTCAAAAATAAAAACTTCGTTGTTTTTGTCTGTTATATTGCAGAATTCAAGAGCCAATGGAGAGTTGAGATATCCTTCAGCTTCAAACGCGACTCTTACACCACTCTGAGCAGGTATGATCTTTTCGAGCTTGTTTAAAATCTGTTTTTCATCGTTGCCACCAATAGATATGAGTTTTGCCCCGAGAATATCTTTATATTCCCTGGTTGTTGCGAAAACATGGTATTCGAGCCCTATCTTTTTAAACACGAATGGGTAATATTCGTTTATGTAATTTCCAAATCCGTATATGTTGGTATGCGGGTCGTCTACGAGTGCAAGAATTTTTTTGATACCCAGAAAAAGTTCAGCATGCGAAAGTGAATTTGCGACTTTTATAAGATCATCGCATGATTCATCAAATTTCTCTTTAGATACTTTGAAAAAAAGGTTTTTATGTACTTTTGGGAGAACATTTTTCATATAGTCGATATCCAGTGCAAATCCCGTATTATCCGAGTCGAATCTGTGAAGTTCGCCTTTCCTCAATTCAGCCGTGCCATCCGGATTTTTTCTGGAAATCTCACCTTTCAGTATATTGCTGTCGTTTTTGTCCATTGTATATGTGGCACTGAAGGTATAACCCTGAATGTAAGTTGAAAGCAGTAACATATCGCTGCTCACAGCTGCTGTCATGGGGATTTTGAAGTCGCCGCCCCAGTAAAATACTTCTGTATTTTCTCTGTTGACTTTTATATTCATTTTGGCATCTAATCTGTAATTTGGATTGGCGGAAGAAACATTTATGCCTTCCCAGTAACCTTCAAAATCGGCTATTTTAATTTCTTTAGAAAAAAATATCGCTGTAAATAACAGTATCATAGTTAAAACTAAAAAAAGTCTGGTTTTCAAAAAAACACACCTTCTTTTATAAGATTTTCAGGAACAAAATTTATAAATTATATCAAAAAATAAAGCGAATAGTTTGAAAAAACCAGTTGTATAGGTTTTGATGCAGAATAACAGGGATTGAAATAGTAAAATGTGGCAGTACCTGATCTTTAGGGATTTAACCATTTGTTACCGCTTATTTTCAATCCTATTTGTCGGAAACATTCATAACAGAAATAAAAACATTGATTTATCGTATTTTATAATCCATTTTCTATTTCATCTTTCAATTCGTATAGCCATTCAATCGCTGCTTTGTGAGACATGATTCCATAATCCAGAGTCTTTATACTGTATTTTGCCAATTCCTTGTTTTCTTCCCTTTGCTTCATGAGTTTTAATGAATCGTAATATCTTGACAACTCACCACAGACTTTTTCTGTTTTACTTATCATATCATCTACTATTTCAAGTTTTTCATTTCTGTTTTCTATAAAGCCAAGGAAATATATTTTGGATAAAACGTTAATTTCCAGCTTGTTTTCTTCAGTTTCAGAATGCATCCATTCGAAGAAATATTCTTTTCCGGAAGGGGTAATACTGTATATTTTTTTGTTCCTCCCATTTGATACTTTTTCCGTAAAAGATATGTATTCGTTTCTAAGCAGTTTTTTAACGGCGTTCTGCAGGCTTCCGTAACTCGCAGAATATATCAGGAACAAGCCTTTTTTAAAAGCTATGTTTAAATCGTATATTGTCATACTTTTATAAAGCAGAATTCCAAGAACTATGTATTCCATAAATCATCTCCCATTATATCTACTCAATCATAATATATCTAATAGTAATATGTCAATACTTGACATTTTTCTATTTTGGTGTTACTATGCGTTATATTACTAATAGTAATATAAAAGGAGGAGAAATATGCAGAATCTTTTAGTAATTTTGGGAATCATAGCGTTGCTGGTAACAATTTTATTGATATACATCAAAATCAATTTAAAACCCATCTCGCCACAGAAGGCAAAAGAAAACATAAATAAGGTTTTGAAAAAAGAATTGGAAAAAGGGAAAAATATTTCTGGAATACAGTTACTGATACAGTCAGAAGAAAAGAATTTTTCTGAGAAATTTATTTTCGACAGAAAAGGAAATAAAGATATTCCTTTTCATGTTGCCAGTGTTGGTAAATCATTTACTGCTGCCCTTATCGGGATTCTCGTTGAGGAAGGAAAACTGAATTTTGAAGACAGAATAATAAATCATCTTGATTCTTCTATGCTTGAAGGTTTATTTGTGTACAGGGGGAAGGATTATATGGGAGAAGTAACTGTCAGGCATTTGCTGGGGCATACAAGTGGTGTTGCGGATTATTTTGAGGATAAGGCAGAAGGTTCTGCAAATATCAGAGAGCTTATTTTGAGTGAAAAGGACAGAATTTGGAAGCCTGAAGACTTTCTTGATTTTTCCAGGAAGTATCAGAAAGTTCATTCAGCACCTGGCGAGAGATATCATTATTCCGACACAGGATATATTTTGCTCGGTCTTTTAATAGAAAAATTGTCTGGTAAATCTTTAGATGAGATGCTGCACGAACGGATATTCAAGCCTTTAAACATGAACTATTCATACCTGATGTTTTATTCCAGGCCTTTAAATGGAAATACTGAAATTAATGAAATATGGTTTGATGGAAAGGAAGTCAGCAATTATAATTCTTTAAGTGTGGACTGGGCAGGTGGTGGAATTGTTTCGACACTCGATGACCTGAAGATTTTTGTTAAGGCACTTAACAACTATGAATTGATCTCCAGGAAAACGCTTGAAAAGATGTATTCGTTCGATAATAAATTTGTTACCGGTATTCATTACGGGTTGGGATTCATGGAATACAGATTCAAAGAATATTTCCCGACACTTTCATTTCTGCCTTCAATTAAGGGGCATATGGGAATTTTTGGTGTGCATATGTTTTATGATAAAAAAACAGGTACTACAGTCATTATGAATTGTGGTTCAACTGATTATGCCTCGAAAAGCGTAAAACTGATGATACAGGTTCTTGTGAATGTTTTCAGGATAAGATGATAAAAGATGTACTTTGATAAAATATCCCTCTCATTATTCTGATGAGCAGGGATATTTTTACGGAAATAACAAACCCGTATCCTTTTATTGGTTTATTATTAACTTATCCTTTTTTGTAAACAGAGCTTCTGTGACCAATTTCAACAATAATTATGATGACTTTATCATCTATAATTTTTGCAAGTATCCTATAATCACCTACTCTGTAACGCCATTTGTCATTTAAGGTTCCCTGAAGCCTTTTTCCAAATATTCTGGGATCAGAACAATTTACTAAATTTTTTTCAATATAAGAGATTATAAAAGCTGCTGTTTGTTTATCCAATTTTTTCAATTGTTTTAAGGCTTTTGATGTGTATTCAACAGTGTAGATCATAAACTGAGTTCTTTCTTCACTTCTTCATGACTGTATCTTTTTTTATTTTTTTCTTCTTCCCAAACTTTATCAAATAATGCAAGATCGTATTCATCCTCGATTTTTTCAATAACTGCCTGTCTTATAAAAGATGAGAGGTCTATGTTATGTATTTTTGCATATTTTCTGATTAATGCATCATCTTTGTCGTTTAATCTTATAGATATTGTACTCATAATTATCCTCCTTCTTACACATGTAATACGTTGTATTACATGTGTATTTTATCATATATGAATAAGATAAACAAGTGTTTTTCAAAACATTCATGCTGTAATAGTGATTTGAGTCTAAATATTTATTCAATTCACTAAGGATTAATTTAATCTGCGATATATAATGGGTCGTCCAAAAAAAGATTGGTGATTGATAAAGAGGTTGGTATTATTACCCATGTACTTTACCGATCGGGATTGTACCCATAAAGTAAAAAATCTGAACCTCGGGTAATAATACTAATTTATACACGTATAATTTTAACAAATTAACTCACATAATAACCGGCTATGATACCAAAAATGCTGGTACAGTACCCGGTTATTAATTATCGATAGCATTTTATATTGACAAAATATGAATTCGAAATTATAATGAATTTATATTTTTGTTCGCTTTTTTAAGCGATAGAATTTCAGGCGGAGGTTATTAACTTCTTATAGGTTTTAGGAGGGAATTTAAGTCATTATTTCCAGTTGAATTCTATAAATTATGTTGAAAATAAGTGATTGAGTTTCTGCACATGATAAAATACAAACGTTTGCAAAGAAAAAATACGGAGGTTTTGAATATGGACAACAACTGGTTTGTAGTACAGGACAAATACGATAATACCAAGAATACGTTCTTTGAAACTGTTTTCACCCTTGCGAATGGATACAGGGGGCTCAGGGGATACCTGCCATTTTCAGGAATAAGTTCTCCAGGTAATTATATAGCGGGAGTTTTTTCCCCGGATCTGACACTTGAGATGAACAACCCTCCAGAAATACTAAACTGCCCGAATCCTATGGGCCTTAATATATACGTCCTTACGGATTCCAATCTCGAAAAAGTTGATATGGAATTATGTGAAACACTTTCTTTCAACAGAAAACTCGATATGAGAAATGGAATTCTGTATCTTGAAATGGAAGTTAAGACACCTTCGGGAAAGATTCTGAAAATAAATTCCGAGAGTTTTGTCAGCAGAAATGACGTTCACAGATGGGCGGAGAGATTTGAGATAATGCCCCTTAATTTCTACGGTAAAATAGTTGTCGATTCTTATATAGATGCATCAGTGACCAATTCTAAAAATATTCCATTCTTTGAGAATTCTTATATCTGTGATACGAATTTCACGGATGTTGAAAAGGGTATTACTTGTGAAACTGCTGTTGTCATGACAGGTGAAAAAGTTCTTGAGTCAATAATTATCGACTATAAGGACATAGATGTGGATAAAAAACTTTCAAAAACCATAGGTAATAAAAAGAGTGAATTTGCGATGTTTACCGGTATTAAAGACCAGAAATACGTTTTTTACAGATATGGCCTGACATATGCATCCAGAGACGAAGGTTATTCTGATGCAAAGGAAAACGTGACTTCTCTTTTAGCTGATTTTTCAAATCAGGGATATGAAACTGAGAAGAAAAATCATATTAAAAAGATGGAAGATTTCTGGAAGATTGTGGATATAAGAATAGAGGGTGATGAGAAAGCCCAGAATGCGATGAGATTCAATCTTTTTCAGCTCGGTTCGCTTGGTGACGAAGCCGATTCAAGGGTATCCATAGCAGCAAAAGGTTTACATGGTGAAGGATATAAGGGACATGTGTTCTGGGATACCGAAATATTCATGCAGCCTTTTTTCCTGCATAATTTTCCCGAAATTGCGAAAAATCAATTGATTTACAGATACAACACACTTAACGGTGCAAGGTATAATGCGGAACTCGAATCGTTGAACGGGGCAAAATATGCCTGGGAATCTGCAGTAAACGGAAATGAAACCACACCGAAAATGGGAATTGATTATACGGGTCAGTTTATACGCATATGGACTGGTGATGAGGAAATTCATATCACCGCGGATATTGCATATGCCATATGTGAGTATTTCAAGACCACAAATGATGAAGAATTTATACGTGAGTATGGATTTGAGATGCTGCTTGAGACTGCCAGGTTCTGGACTGGAAAGCTCAAAATGAATCCGGATGGGTATTACGGTATAGAAAGGGTGATAGGCCCAGACGAATTCCACGAGCATGTAAACGACAATTTCTACACGAATTTCATGGTTAAAATAAATATCGAAAATGCAGTTACTTTCCTTGAAAAATACAAAGATGAAGATTTTGCGGAGAAGCTGATTTCAAAATTGGTTTTATCAGAAGAAGAAATATACTCATGGAAAAGTATTGCAGATAAGATATACATTGGAGATAACGATGGAAATGCGGTAATAGAACAGTTCAGGGGTTATTTTAAACTCAAAGAATTACTCATAAACAGTTACAACGATAATGGTATGCCAAACTGGCCTGAGGGGATTGACCTCAACGATTTGAATTCTTCCCAGATAATAAAACAGCCAGATGTTCTCATGGTGATGTATCTTTTCCCGGAATGTTTCAAGGCTGAACAGCATCAGAAGAACTTTGAATATTATGAAAAAAGGACTATTCATAAATCCTCGCTCAGCCCTGCCATTCACAGTATTCTGGGTATAAGAAACGGTCACACCGAAAAGGCTTACGACTATTTCATGAAGACACTTCTTGCGGATCTTGAAGATCAGCAGGGAAATACGTGGCAGGGAATTCATGCGGCATCTATGGGTGGAGCATGGCTTTGTGCTGTAAACGGGTTCGGGGGAATAAGCAAAGACATTGAGGGAATGCTTTGTGTCAATCCATGGATACCCGAAAACTGGAAAAGCCTTAGATTCAGATATAAATACGCGCAGAACCATCTGGATTTTTATATAGATGATAAAGTTGTCAAGGTAAGGTCAGAATGTAAAATTCAAATCAAAATTTGTGACAAGGTGTATAATTTTATGGAGAATGATGTGATTACAGTTGACAGAAAGTGAAAAGGTGATTTTTTGAAAAGCATTTTGATTATAAGGCATGGAAAAGCCGAAGGATATTCTGATAGGGATTTTGAAAGGAAACTGGTAAAAAAAGGAGAAGCTGATTCCCTTGTTATGGGCAGATACCTGGTATCACAGGGAATATTTCCGCAAATGTTTATCAGTTCTCATGCCCCAAGGGCAAGACAAACTGCTGAAAATATTTTATCCGTTTATAAAGAAGCTAAAAAGCAGTTGACTTTTACTTTGGATGAAGCTCTGTATCCGGGTGATATGAACGATTATGTAAATGCAATCAGGAATTTGCCAGATGATGTGGAGTCTGCAGCTTTAGTTGGTCATAATCCCTGTCTTGAAGATGCAATCTCATATATGTGTGCCGATGTGGATTATTTTGTTTTCAGGAAAACTTCGGTTTTTCTTATGAAATTCCAATCGGATTCATGGAAGGATATTTCTGAAAATTCATGCAGATTTGTCATGTCTTCAACTGTCGATAATGCCAGAGACTTTTATACTTCACATTCGGTAAAGGATATGTTTAAACGTAAAAAGGAAAAATTCTGTAAATTATTTTCACAAGTGCAGGCTAATCCCTGCAAAAAAAATATACATAAGTTGAGAGTTGATGCCAGATGGTGGAAAGAGAACGTTAAAACTGTAAAAGCAATTGAAGGTTTTGAAAAGCCAAAAGTGAAAAAAATTGGAAAAATTCTCAGAATCACCGGAAAGACAAGGGATTTACAGAATCAGTATAAATGGCTTAAAAATAACTGTAATAAAGACAAAATTAAAGAAATATGGAAAAAAGAACTCGACATGAATTTTAAGAAGACAATTGCAGATATTAGTGTTTTAGATTTGAAGGACATAATGAACGAAATGGAAAAGAATACACGTAGTATGGAAAGTTTATGTACAAATCTCTACACAAATGGTCAACTGGATTATATGCTGAAAAATAAAATTACCGGGATTGAGGAAAAAATCGGTAATTTTGAAAATCTCAGCGATATACACGAATTCAGGCTTCATATAAAAAAAATCAGGTATCTGGCAGAGTTCAAAGAGGAAATCGACGATTATTTTGATATTTATGGCGGACAGGAAGAAAAAAAAGCCGGAATTCTCAAGAGTATATCTGCTGATATAGGAGAAATAACAGATTTAACGGCTTTTATAAACACGGTTGATTATTTCGGTGAAAAAAAGAGATGTAAAAAATACATTCAGAAAATCTCAGAACTCAGAGGTATTCTCGAAGAAAAAAGAAAGGGTTTGATAGTTGAGTTAAAATCCAAAATACTTGCGAAAGCCGGTATTTTATTACCAAAAGAGGTGAACTGATATTTCTGCAATAGACAATATAGCATTTAATCGAGGCATAAACAGCGATGATCCCAACAAGGAGCTTGCGGCTGATCTTGCTTCAAGAAAGGACGAGGAAGGAATTGATGAAATTGCGGATCATCTGTTCGATAAAAATAAAAAGATTAGAAGTAACTGTATCAAAGTGCTTTATGAAATTGGATATATAAATCCCAGCCTCATAATTAAATATACAGATTCTTTTCTTGAACTCACGAAAGATAAGAATAACAGAATGGTGTGGGGCAGTATGATTGCATTATGGACAGTGGCTAAAACTGAATATATCAAAATAAACGATAATTTTGATGAACTTGTATCCGTAATTGAAAAAGGTTCTGTTATAACTCAGGATGCAGGGTTGAAGATGTTCGCAGTTATTGCCGGAAAATTACCTGAAACAAGAACCAAAATATTGAATTTTGTTCTTCAGATAATTAGAAACTGCAAGCCAAGGGATGTTTATAAGTACAGTGTCGATTTTTTCCAGTTTGCCACTAACGAGGAAATGAAGAAGTTCGTCGAAGCAATCGAAGAAATAAAACCACTTATGAACGAAAATCAGAAAAAGAAAATAGAGAGGCTATTCAAATAAAAACAGTACTGTTTTAGCCCTTTTGAGTATGGATTGAAGGGAGAATCATCTCTCTTCAATTTTTTTTAAAACACATTTCTATAATAGAAAATTTGATTAAAAATATTTAGCTTCAAAAGAGGGGAATTAAATTACTTGCTTCTTTATTCTGATCCACTTTAAATACCTTTTGTCAACTTCTATTTTAAATTAAATACAGTTACAAAATATCCCATTCTATTTATAATATACTTTTATCTTACGGGATCTCATTTTATTGAGAGTTTTCTATTTATTCTTACTGATGACAAATGATTTTCAGAGGTGTATAATTTCGATTATTTTTTGTAAAGGTGAAAAATATTGAGTGATGACGGCTATGAAAATAAGAATTTATGTGCCGGGTGTTTTGGTGACTGCTGCAGAATATATGAGCCTGACAGGATAAAGAACGGATTAAAAATAAGGGCATGGAGTGACGTCTTTCATTCGTTCAGAATGGAATACAATACCCCACCGTTTTTTCACATAGATATAGTTCATGAAAAAGGAAATGCACATCTTATTGAAATTTTGAGGGAAAAAGGTTTTGATCCATATGCGTGTGAATATATGTCACCCACTGGCTGCATAATTGACTGGGATAAAAGGCCTTCTCAATGTGTGGCATTCAGGTGTGAGGCGATGAAAAAAATAACTGAAAAGGATGAGTGAAATGTTCAGGTGTTTAAAATTTAACCAATACAGATATAAAGATGGTAAAGATTTTTTCAGAATCCTGATTTCATATTTTGAATACCTTTCCTACAGAATTGTAAGATGCCTGGTGCAGATATTGGATGGTGTTTTGAGTCTTTTACTTTCACCATTTGGTCTTGAAACAGAACTTTACTCCAATTTCATCTATTATATTGAGGAAAAAAGAAGGGTTTTATGGGCGAAAAGGTATAAAAGACCTGTCGCGTAATTTATGCCTTAACACGGAACAAAAATGCGGTGCCATTAAAGCACCGCATTTTTGTTAGTTTAGACTGTTAATTAAAAAGATTGGTTACATCTCCAGAACCGGATGATTGAATATCCAGTGATATAAAATCTTCTGAATAATCAAAATTCAGTTTTTTCATATCTATGAATCTTCTTTCAGGATTGTTAACAGCAGTCCAGGTTATGGTAAGATTTTTAAGGTCATATACTGTCGTCCAGTCAGTAGGCGATGTTGAACCTTTTGTACCTTCAGTTTGAGCTACTTTTCCCATTACATAAAAACCATCATCGATGGAGATTGAATCTTTTTTCATGACTTCCTGGGAAAACCAGCAATTTCTGACGAATCTTATATCCGAAGTTCTCTTATGGGTGTCATCCGGTAATGGTTTGTCTCCACCGTATTCACCATTATTAAAAGCTTCATATTGATACAGGTAATAATAACTCCATTCATAATATTCATTTGTTGTGCATTTATACAGAGGTGATTTGTGTATTAACATATTGCCATTGGATTCAGGTGGGAATTCGATTATTACACATTCATTATTTTTATCAACGACGAACCAATGAGCCGTAAATTCCTCATCCCCAATTTGTAAAGAAGTGAGGCTGAATTTATCGAACATTTCAATTACATCCGTAACTGTTTCACAGGTGTCAAGGGCAAATCTTACAACTTCAACACAACTGAGTGCCGGTTTTTCATGGATTCCAGGATAAATTGGAGGGTCACAGAATAAAGCCCCTATATAAAGGCCCTTTTCATTAATTCCTCCGCCTGGTTCGCTAAGAGATCCTATACCGGGAAATTCCGTATGAAGGTCGAAGGTAATACTTCCATACACTGACTTCCATGTATATGGAGTTACATTTTCAGGAGTGAATAATGCGGTTTTTTCTACCCCTCTGTTATTTTTTACGACAAGTCCGGATGGTGTAGGCCAATCCATGTTTCTTGCTACGAGGGAAGAGTTTTTATCTTCAAGGAATGAGACAGAACAGGCTAAAACAGTACCTGTTGAAACTGAAAAAATGAAAACTATAACAAATACCCATACAGCATTTATCAAGTTTCTGCGCATTTTGTACCTCCTTAAAGTTTTAAAAATTACAAGAATTTTTAAGTGATTATATCTATGTTTATTATAAACTATTTTTATAAGTTTCATATTTGCAAAAATTTAATGGATAAAGGTTTTTAATTTGAATATGAAAAGTTGTAAAGATAAATATAAGAAAATTATACTGGAAAAACATGAGAGGGGGTCGTTTAATATACGTTTTTATGCGTTAAATGATAGAATTATGAAAATTCGGATTCAGATTTCAGCATTTTATGTTGATAAAAATATTTACTAATACAAAGACAGGGTGCATTAAAATGAGTATTGAAAAAATTACAGCTAAGACACTTCTCAGGAAGAGCAAGAAAATAGATTCCTGGTTTCTGTCAAAATATGGCATGAATATTTACAGGGGATGTACACATAACTGTGTTTACTGTGACGGACGTACTGAAAAGTACAATGTCAACGGTGTGTTTGAAAAGGATATTGCTGTTAAGATAAATGCCCCTGAACTGCTTGTCAGGGAACTTGAAGCGTTGAAGAGAAAAGGAGATGATAGATCAGGTATGATTCTCCTCGGCGGGGGTGTTGCCGATTCATATCAGCCAGCTGAAGAAAAATATGTAGTTACAAGAAACTGTCTTGAGATAATAAGTGAATACGGTTATCCGGTACATATTCTGACAAAATCTCTGCTTGTGGAAAGAGACCTCGATATTTTAGAAAAGATCAGGCTGAAGAAAGGTACGGTATTGAGTTTCAGTTTTTCATCCACCGATGATGGAATATCCTCAATTTTTGAGCCCGGAGTTCCAGCGCCATCTGAAAAACTTAAACTGATAAAAAAACTGAAATCAAAAGGATTTACCTGTGGCGTGTTTTTAATGCCCGTGATTCCTTTCATCACAGATTTACCAGAAATGATAGACAAAACTCTTTATGATCTGAAAAAAGCCAGTGTGGATTTTGTAATATTTGGAGGTCTTACCCTTAAACCAGGTAGGCAAAAAGAATATTTCATGAATGTCCTGAAAGAAAATTTTCCAAACCTTATGACTGAATACGATATGCTTTATGGTAGTAATAATAAATACGGGGGTGCAATGACTGAATATTATGATTCTATTTATGCTACATTCGATCTGTTTTCAGGAAAATATAAAATGGCAAAGAGAATACCACAATCGGTATATGATGGATTCTTAAATGAAACCGATAAGGTAATAGTTATTCTGGAACATATCGATTACGTACTGAAAAGCAGAGGCGGTAAATCACCATATGGTTATGCCGCATATTCCATTTCAAAAATCAAAGAACCCATCAGCAACATGAGATTTATGCTTAAATCTCTTAAAGGTGTGGGCAGAGTTACTGAAAAACTCATACTTGAAATTCTGGATACCGGAAAATGCAGCTATTATGAAAACCTGATGTGATTCTTCTGCGTATTACTTCAACCAGAAGTAAGAGGAAAATGTTGGATCGAGCAGAAAAAGTGGTACGAATCTAACGGTACCACAATTCATCCTGTAATTTGTCCATCCTCTGAATACAGCTCTTGTCTGGCCGTTTGTGGACGGTTTCGGCAAATTGTCAAAATTCACGTTTTTATCGGTTACTCTTATGACTGTTGATTTTTCATAACTACCTTTGTTTTTCAAATCTGGGTTCACGACTATATGTGAATATCCATTTGATTCCTGACGGGTTTGAAGTACTTCACCATCGAATATCGTTGTTTTTCCATAATAAAAAGATTTATTACTCTTGAATTTATCGTAATCAAAATCCACCGCTGAATTTACTTCGGATTCCATTCCATAAAGATTTATTCGCTGTGTTCTGATAAACCAGCTCCATGTTCCATCATCATGTATATATGCGTAAGATCCTGACTGAGTTACTACACCCATGTATCCGCATACAGGGAACTGAAGCGATCTGTCACAAGACCATTGCCCTCCATCATTGAGCCTTATTACCGGGCTGTTGTCCAAATTTACTATAGTGGTGTTTATATAAGAGGCAGAAAAAAAAGTAATACTGAACAGAATAATTAATAAGAGAATCAGTTTGTTTTTCATGGGTACCTCCTTTATTTGTATTCAAATGTAAATAATTATAACATAATATTCATATATAATAATGAGTGTTATTGCATATAAAAGATATTTTTTGGATTAATGATAAAATGAAATTATATATTGTGTTATATGAACAACAATCTCATTATAGGTGGTGATAACATGAAAAAAATAGTCTGTTTCATTTTTATTCTATCTGTAATTTGTTCTGTCGCACTATCAGACATAGAAGTGCTTTTTAACACAAAATATGCTCCTTACAGTTATCAGGAGAATGGTAATAATACTGGATTTATCAAAGGTGTACTGGATGAGATTCTTAAAAACATCGATGAAGAAGTAACACTTATGCCTTTCGAGAACTGGGAGAACAATTATCAGAAACTTCTGAAGGAAAAAAACACCGCAATTACCTCACTGGTAATGAATTCCAAAAGAAAAGACCTGTTCAAATGGGTTGGACCTATCGCCTATGGCATGACTTATCTTTATTTCGATGTTTCTTATGATAAGGATATACTTTCCATAGAAGATGTAGATAAAAATGAGAAAATAGGAGTTGTAAAGGATTATTATTCCCAGCAGATTCTCGAGGAAAAAGGTTTTAAAAGTTTAATTTATTTTGATAATGAGAAAGAGCTTCTTGAAGCTTTCGCTAGAGGTGAAATAATTGCTGCACCGTTTAATTCAGCGGTTTTAGGAAGTCTTGCAGAGGAACTTAAAATCAGTATAAAGAGTTTGTTTTCACCTTTGATACTGATCAATATGGATTTTATGTATTTTGGATTTAATAAAGATACTTCGGATGATGTGATTGAAGAGTGGCAGTATCAATTGAACAAACTTAAATCAGATGGGAAGTTTGGAGAAATTTATAGTAAATGGTTTGATGATGACAATGTACCTGGAATTTATGCTTTTCTGACCGAAGATTATTATCCGTCAACTTTTATGAGAGGGGGAAGGCTCGAAGGTATAGTCGGAGATACCGTGTCTCTCATAAGGGAAAGGAACGGTATGTATGATAAAGTATATCAATTACCATGGAAAATTGCGTATGAAATTTCACTTCTAAATCCGAATGTTGTCATTTTTGGAATGGCACGCCTTGAAAACCGTGAAAACATATACAGTTGGGTTGGGCCTGTTTATAAAAATGTTGCCTTTTTTTATTCTTTTTCAGATGAATGCAGTGATGCAATGACACTTGATGAGATAAGAAAATGTTCTTCAGTATCCGTAACCGAGGGCTGGTGGACACATCTGAGACTTATGGATAAAGGTTTTAAAAATATATCCCCGGCAGTAGATCTGGATTTAACTGTAAAAAACCTCCTTGAAGGGAAATCTCCCGTAGCTTTACTGCCGTACTTAACTGTTTCGGTTTTGGTTGAGAAAGGTGAATACTCTCTTGAAAAGTTAAAAAAACTGTTTTCCTTCGACTCTTATGATATATACATAGCGATCAGTAAAGGCTCGGATGAGGAGTTGGTGAGGAAATTTAAAAAGACTTTCGATGAAATTGTTATGGATGGCAGTTTTAACGAAATAATGAGTAAATACGATAAATATCTGGTTTTCTGATAGAATAATCATGTTGAATTAAGTTTTTTAAATAAAATTGCACAAAATATAAGCAGAAAGGTGTTTTATGCCTGAAAACATATTGATAACCGGTGGTATGAGGGGAATAGGATATCATATTACGGATGCTCTGCTGGAAAAGGGATACAGGGTATGTGTGCTGGATATCGCAACGGATAAACTGGATTATCTCAGGGAAAAAGGTGGGGAAAATTTTCAGTTTTTTAAATGTGATATAACGGATTTTTCGGAGATGAACTTTTTTGTTGAAAAAATAGCACATCAGTGGAAATCTATAGATATTCTGATTAACAATGCCTGCAAAGCCATATATAAAGATTTTGAATACAGAAGGGAAGAAGAATTAAAAGAGGAAATGGAGATCAACTATTTCGGAACTGTGAATCTAATAAGAGCCGTTTTTCCATTTATGAAGAGAAAGGGTGCAGGTATTATTCACAACGTGTCTTCTGGTATTTCGATATGCGGATTTAACAGAATGTCCGGATATACTTCTTCCAAAGGGGCAATAGAAGCCCTTACAAAAACTCTGTCGATAGAATTTAAGAAATACGGAATAACTGTGAATATTATTCATCCTCCGCTTACCAGGACAAAATCGTCTTCAGCTTTGGGAATTCCTGTTGAAATGATGGATAACCCCGAAAAGGTTGGAAGGCGAATAGCAGAAAAGGTTAAATCAAAAAAGAGATATATTTTTACTGATTTCAAATCCGCCTTTTTTACCAAATTGATGTATCTCTTTCCAAATTTCTTTGGAAGATTTTTCAGTGGTATGACAGAAAAATATAATCTTAAAAAATAAGCACTGATTATATGGAGGTGAAAAATGCCTGGTTTATTTAAGATTGCAGATTTGTTTGTTGAAAAGATAAAAAAAGATTTTCCCGATGATGTTTCCGTTGCTGCTTATTACGGTTCTTATGCTCAAAACACAGAAAATGAGAAATCGGATCTGGATATTTTTTTCATACCCGTACTGAAAGAGGCTGGGAATTGTCCGATACTTTTATAGTTGAAGACATCGGAATAGACCTTTTCGGAATAAGCTGGGAAAGAGCCGAAAGAATATCGAATTTTGAAGAAACTATAGTTTCCGTAATTGCCGATTGTAAATTGTTGTATGTAAATTCCGACGAAGATTTCAGAAGATTTGATTCGCTGAGAAAAAATATCAGCGTATTGTGTGATTCGAAAAACAGGGAGAAATTGCTTCAGAAGGCATCCGAAAAGATGGAGAATGTGTTCGTCAACGTTTATAAGCTGTTTAAGGCTGAAACGGAAAATGACAACAGTTCTGCCAGAATAGAAGCAAATAATATTATGGTAACGGTTTTTGAGGTGCTTTCTCTGATCAATCAAAAGTATCTGAAGAAAGGCTGGGGGAAGAATTTTACCGAAATAATGCAGTTTGAATATAAACCGGAAAATCTCGCTGATACAATTAATGCGATTATTAATACCTGTGAAATTAAAACTATAAATAAACACTGTAATTATCTGATTGAGGCAGTTTTAAAAATAATAGAAGGATTAAGAAGCGAGTATGCGTATAAAAAGCAATACCCCGAAGTTTTTTCCGGCTTTTATGAGGAAATAAAGTCTGTATTTAATAAAATAATTCATGCCTGTGATACAGGGGATTATATGACTGTTTATTTTTATACAGTACAACTTCATGAAGAGATAGGTTGCATGATTTATATGCTGGAAACAGGTGTACAGCAGGAAAAATATGAAAGTTTCAGAAAAATAGAAAAAGAGATGCATAAAAAAGGTATTGACAGCTTAATAGGTAAACTTGGAAATACAGATCTTTCAAAATTTAAAGAATCAGTGGTTGATTTCGAAAAAAAATTTTTAAATTTGCTTACAGAAGAAAAAGTCAAAATCAAAGAATTTGGAAATATAGAAGAGTATGAAAAATATTTTAATAAAAAGAGGTAAATTAAGAATCCGGCTGTAAAAGCCGGATTCTTACTAAATCATGATAAAGAAATCATTTTGATTTCTTTCCACTATTTTGTCTATAGTTTCGTGAATTGCCTCTATTTCTTTTTTGTTTTCCAGCGATATCTGAGCGCAGTCGTTTTCAATTTCTACCTTATCACATTTCTTTTTTAAATTTTCCAGCATTTCGGAATCTCTTGAGCGGAAATGGAAACAATTTTTAACCACAGAAAAAGCTATGTACATTTTATTGAAAATATATGTTGGAATATTGAAGGTGATTTCCTCATCAATTTCAGGATATTTTGTTCGCATGTATCCTACCATATCTTCAAGCCATTCTTTATTTTCACCTTCAAACGAGTTTATATAAGCATCTACAGATTCCATAATTAGATTTAATCTCCTTTTTAATGCCTTAATATATAATTTTTTTGGTGTGAACGCCCGCACATATTATATCAAAAAGGTTAAAAAGATTCTATAAATTTCTTTTCAAGTATTTCAAGAGGCATTTGCCCGTTTTCAAGTATCAATTTGTGAAAATCTTTTAAATTGAATTTATCCCCATATTTTTCTTTCATGAGATTCCTCAATTCCATGATTTTTGAGTATCCCACATAGTATGCACATGCCTGACCGGGCCAGGTTATGTATCTGTTCACATCGGATTCGACCAGGTTTCTTGAAAATCCGTCTTCAAGCATGTAATTAACGGTTTCCTGCCTTGTCCAGCGTTTGTAATTTATTCCTGTGTCGGCGACGATTCTTTTTGCCCGGAGTAAAAGGTTCTGGAGATAATCCAGTTCTCTCTTATCCTTTTCTTCTTCCATAGTTTCGAATGCCAGCCTTTCTGAATACAATGCCCAGCCTTCTATGTATGCAGTGAAAAAGCACATATGCCTTATCATGGGCATATTTTCCATTCTAAGATTGAAAGTCCTCTCAAGATGATGTCCCGGAACCACTTCGTGAAAATAAAGGCTGTTTTCTTCTTTATTTCCTGTGGTGGAGTAGAATATTCCCTTTGTTTTGTTGTCAATTCTTGGGGGTGAGTACATGTTTGCATAAAACCTCACTATTTCCGGCAGATATTCAGGTTGGAATTCCAGGTAGAATAAATCGTCCAAATGATCTGTTATACTTTCATCAGTTTGAATTGAAGTATCTCTGCCGAGTGCTTTACGAAGTTCGACGATTCTCTGTCTTATCTTTTCCACTTCAATTTTTCCGAACTCGTGAAGTTGTTCCGGATCCATATCAAGGGTGGTATTCGTTTTCAGGGCATATCTGTAATATTCATCACCATCCGGGTAATACCAGACACCGCTTTCTTTATTTGGCAGCGATAACGAATTGTATAAAGTCTCGTAGAGTTTGTCCATAGAAGGCACGAAATATTCATTCATCGCCGTCAGTGTACGATCAAGTAAAGTTTTTTTCTCCTCAGGCTCAATGTTCATTTTGTTTACCTGATTTTTGTATTTCGAATAAGTTTTGGAATATTTAGCAGTGGTTTTCAGGTCGTATAGGGTATTCATAGCAGCTCTTATGGAGGAAGTGTTCATAAGCATTCCCTGATTTATGCTTTCATGGAAAATATCAATAACCTGATTTGTTTTTTTCTGCACATAATACATACGTGATATGAAATCCAGGGCATCCTGTGGAGTTTCTATTACTATCTGATTCAGAAATATATCGTACATCTCTCCCTCAAAACCTATCAGAGGGGCGAGTATAGCTTCATGGAATCTGTATTTTTCACCTTCTATTTTGTTTTCCAGAAACCATTTTATTGTTTCGATGTTGTATTTTGTCTGTACATCGTACATTTCGACTTCGAAAGTTTTCAGCTTACCAAGGGCTGCTTTGAGCATTTCATAATAATTATGCTGTGCTTCTTCGGATAGATCTTTCATCTTATCCTGATAACGTGGTACGCCAAATTCTGTCATATCACCGAGACCATCAAGTTCTCCGCCGGATAATGTTGCATAATCTATGAAAAGTTTTCTGAAGTATTCTTCCGGAGAATCCGAATCCATAAATAAAAAAGTATTATTCGAGTCAGTTGAAGTGAAAGCTATTACAGAAGAACAAATTAACAGGAACATAAAAACAAGTAATCTCATGGTATATCCTCCCTTTGCAGAATATTATAAAAACAACATTATTCAGATTTTTTATTAAAAAGACACCCGTGCGATTAATAATACATTAAAGTGTTTTTTTGTTGTAGTGATGAAAGTAATAAAAAAGCTCATTCCCGAAGGTAAACTTTTTAATACCCATAAAAACAGTATAAAAGAGGATAATCCCGTATATGTTTTTTATGATGTCCGTGTTCAGGCAGGCGTTTTTAAAATATGACATTAGACTGTACAAAAAAAGATTGGTAGTTAATAAAAGGGTTGTTATTATTCCCCATGTACTGTACCGATCAAGATTATACACGTAAAGTAAAAAGTCTGAACCTCGCGTAATAATACCCATTTATACACATATAATATTTACCAAATGAACTCACATAATAACCGGGTACGGTCCCAGAAATGCTGGTACAGTCCCCGGTTATTTCTATTTATTGGACGGGCTATATGATATAACAAAGCAGGAAAAATAATCAAATTGATTCCATAAATTTTCTTTCAAGTATTTCAAGAGGCATCTGGCCGTTTTCGAGTATCAGTTTGTGAAAATCTTTTAAATTGAACTTATCTCCATATTTTTCTTTCATGAGATCTCTCAATTCCATGATTTTTAAGTATCCCAAATAGTACGCACATGCTTGTCCAGGTATGGTTATGTATCTATCCACATCGTCTTCAGCTAATTTTTTTGAAACTCCGTCTTCAAGCATGTAATTTACAGTTTCCCGCCTTGACCATCCTTTGAAGTTGATACCGGTATCGGCAACAATTCGTTTTGCCCTTAGCAGAAGAAACTGAAGGAAATCAAGTTCTCTCTTGTCTTTTTCTTCTGTCAACGTTTCAAATGCCAATCTTTCTGAATAAAGAGCCCACCCTTCAATATATGCCGTAAAGAAACAAAAATGCTTTATCATGGGGATATTATTCATTTTCAGATTGTAACTTCTTTCGAGATGATGCCCGGGAATCAGTTCATGAAAGTAAATGGTGTTTTCTTTCATTATTTCATCGTAAGAATCATAGCAATAGAATGATTTCTTTGATTTGCTGTCAGTTTTTGGAAATGAATACATACTGATTAAATATCTCACCATTTCCAGCAGATGTTCAGATGGATATTCAGGTTGGAATTCCGGGTAGAATAAGTCGTCCATATGATCCAATATACTTTCATCGGTTTCAATTGATGTGTTTTTACCCAGCCTGATGCGAACTTCGGCAATTCTTTTCCTTATTTTTTCCACTTCGATTTTGCCAAATTCATGCAGCTCTTCAGGGTTTAAATCTAAAGTGGTATTCATTTTCAGGGCATATTTGTAATATTCATCACCATCCGGGTAATACCAGACACCGCTTTCTTTATTTGGAAGGGATAACGCATCTAGTAAAGTATCATACAGTTTGTTCATCGAAGGTACGAAATATTCATCCAATGCTGTAAATATCTGCTCGAGTAATTTTTCCTTTTCTAAAGATTCAATATCCATTCTATTTATCTGATCCCTGTATCTGGAATATATTTTGGAATAGCCTGCCGGTGTTTTAAGTGGGTGAAGTGTATTCAAGGCAGTTTTTATTGATGAAGTATTCATAAGCATTCCCAGGTTTATTCTTTCATTAAAAATATCAATAACCTGATTTACTTTTTTTGCACATAATACATACGCGATATGAGATTCTGGGCATCTTCAAGGTTTTCTATAACTGTTTGATTTAAGAATATATCGTATATTTCTTGTTCAAAACCCATCATTGGGGCGAGAATAGCCTCATGATACCTGTATTTTTCACCTTCTATTTTGTTTTCGAGAAACCATTTTATCGTAAATATATTGTATTTTGTCTGTGAGTCATAAATTTCGGCATTTAAAGTTTCAAGTTTTGTAAGTGCGGCTTTTAACATATCAAAAAACTTTTTATGAGCTTCATCGGATAAATCTTTCATCTTATCCTGGTAATCTGGTACGCCAAATTCTGTCATATCACCGAATCTATCCAGTTCAACACTGGATAAAGTGGCATATTCTATGAAAAACTGTCTGAAATATTCTTCAGGAGAATCTGTATCCATAAAGGAAAAGTCATAATTTAATTCCTCAGTTGCAAAAAAAAATGTGGAAAATAACAATGACAAAGCAAAGACGATCTTAATACTTTTCATGATATTACCTCCTTTTTTAACGAGAAAAGTTCAGAATCAGAAGTTATAAAATTGTGAATTTGTAAAAAAGACATCTGTGATTAATGATACTTTAAAATAACAGAGAGAAGTAGTGATGAAAGTAATAAAAAAATGCCGGATTTGGTAATTCGGCATTTATATCTGTTTTTGAGGTTCTCTTTTATTTACAGTGGGTAAAATATATTAGATAAATGAAAGGTTAAGTATAAAACAAAAAACTAAAACCCGGGATTCTTCATTTCACCCTGAGATAAAAAAAACCCAGGGTTCATTCTGAATGACAATAGACGGTACAAAGTACAAAAATTTTCACAACTGGTCATCCAGAGGTAGCACTGTTTTTTAGTGCGTTATGCGTTTGTATTTTAACGCACCGAAGGCAATCTCGCACTTGATTTTTGCGTAGCTAACACTCTTTACCCACTATATCTGTAGGAGAAACGTTTTTGATCTATTAAAAGAAAACTTTTCCGTATCCCTGTTACATTTTTTTCAGTGCCTTCTGAGGAGATTTCACAAACCGGCTGCAATTGCTACCAATCTTGAGATAATCAGTTGAAATACCTTTTGAATAAATGGATTTAAACTCCACTATACTGTTTTTTATAAAAATATGTTTTCATTTTTGATTTATAAAATTTGATAGATGAGTTTTGAAAAAGTTTTTTTAAATCACGGCTTATCATTTTAATACGCATTTTATTGTGTATAACCACGATTCCATCAGGCTTTAATATTCTCTCTATCTCTTCTATCAATCTGTTTTTATTCCGTATCATGTCAATGGTGTTTATTATATAGACTAAATCCATCGATTGTTTTTTTAAACCTGTTTGAAAGCTATCAGTTAGTATAGTTTCGATATTGGTAATATTGCGGGTTTTAATTAGTTTTTTAACTTGCTCTATCGCAAGTTGATGAATATCCAGTGCATAGACTTTTCCCGTATTACCGGTTTCTTTAGCCATTTCTACTGTCAGATGACCTGGCCCACAACCGATATCAAGTATTTTGTCTCCCTCTCGTATTGTCCCACTTTTAATCAACTGGATTTCTTTATGCAACCTTTTGGGTGAATGCATTTTGTACATAAATCTTGCAATTAATTTGGGCATAGGTAAATCTTTCATAAAAACCTCCTTTTGTTTAACAAGAATACAAGCAAATACTTGTGTTCTTTGTAAAAAAATAAATTCTATTTAAAGAATTTATGAGTAATGAAAAGACGAATCTGAGAAAACCTTCAGTGAATTATATAACAAACTTACAGGTAAAATTCATATACACTAAGGATTATAAGTTTTAAATACAGTTGTCAATTTTAAATGGATGATGTCATTCTACTTGGAATCATCTTGAAAACAAATTATAAATTCACCCCGCAAAAAATCCCATAATTGATAATACTTTTGATTTTTACCCATTTTTTGTTCAGAAAACCAGAATAATTAATCACCTTATACATTCGGTACAATTACCGATGTTTTGACAATCCCTGCATTTTACAAATGCCATTTCAAATAAGTTGTCGATTTCTTTCTTGACTTTCATGAATTTGTTCATGTTTATCTTGTAATATACATAGTTGCCTTTTTTATCAGGTTCTAAAAAACCTGCCATTTTCATTAATTTAATATGCTGCGAAGTTGCCTGTTGAGTAATACCAAGCATTTTTGCCAAATCTGTGACACATAACGAGTCAACAGTATTTGATACAAGTAGTTTGAGGATTTTTAAACGTGTTTCATCTCCAAGTATTTTAAAAACTTCAGCCATTTTTCTGATTTCAGAAGCCAAAAATATCTACCTTCTTTCTTACAAGTATACAAGTGAATACTTGTATAGTGTATCACTGTTTACTTTTTTTGTCAACAGGTAAAATACTCCCTACGTGAGAAGGAAATATGAGCAAATAACTCCAGATATCATAGAATATCGAAGGAAATGAAAAGTGAGTATCAGAATAAATTGAATATCTATGAAAAATAATTTTGAAATCCTTTGAAAATCCATGATATTCGGAGATATTTAAAGATATTCTCAACTCATTTAGGGAGATTCTTGATGAAAAATTGAAATTTTTCATCTTAGGAGTATTCCCTTCGGGAAACTCCACAATGTTTATAAGTACAAATTCGTAGCGAAGAATGACAGTGTTTTTAGTTATTCATCAGACCCTATAATAGTTACAGAGTTTTTTCAGCAACTCATAATTAAATTTTTACAGGAGTAAAAAATGCCGGATTTTATAATCCGGCATTTATAAATGTTTTTAATCAATTAAAGGGAAACTTTTCTGTATCCATGTTCCATTTTTTTCTGTGCATTCTGATGCGATTTTACAAACTGGCCGCAATTACTGCCGATTTGGTTTTCTTCGAGTTCACCTATACTCAGAATGTAATCATATCCTTTTTCGGATATCTTTTCTAGCAGAATGTCATGTCTTTTATCTTCGAAAAAAGTCTCAATTTTATTTTTTCCAGCGTTGTATGTCGGGTTTACCGGGGTGATTTTTATCAGGAATTTTTCCGGGTCAAAATATTTTATCAATACATCGGGATTCAGTTCGGAATCTTTCGCTAGGGCGAAATTCAGCGTTATTTTTCTTTCACCGGGTTTGAAGAAACTGTCTCCGTAATTCGCTATATCAGAAAAACTCATTTTTTTGACTGGTAGCAGCCAGTCTCTTTTCTCAACATTTGTGGAATGTATTGAGAACTGCATCTGAAATTTATCTTTGTACAATTCGTTCTTTATATCTTTCAGTTGTGAGAAGAATTTCTCACATCCTGCCGGCCCGATTGTGGACACTGAAGGCATAAGTCCGGGAGCATTGTATATTTCCGGGAGTTTTCTGAGCGCTTCAAGTACATTTTCGTTGAATGCAGGTTCTCCCATCCTGGCAAATTGAATTTTAAATTTCCTGACGGGTATTTTCCCATCGGGGAATCTCTTTTTTACAGGTGTATCTATCTGGAACAGTATTTCATCCGTTGAGAGTTTTCCGCCATAATTTCCGCCCGCGTCACAGAATTTACACTTTACGGGACAGCCGTACAGCGTTGAAACAATGAGTACCCATTTTTCCTCTCTGGGAATCGGGGGCTGCACCGATTCGACAAACTCTATATAGTCTCCTTTATCGTTGGAGGCAATGTATACCATTGCAATGCTTTCATTTCCAGTACTTTTAATAATTTTCATATTACATCCCTCGTAATTTAAAATTTATTCTCATGGCAGTTTCCACACCGTTGGCAACGGCAATGGACGTTTGTCTGTATATTTTATTTTTTACATCGCCAATTTCGTATATGGTATCATTTTGAATTTCTTTTTCAAAATTAAATTTATAAGAAGGTTTCAATGCTTTTCTTCCTATTGCAAAAATCAGATAATCGAAAATTTCAGTTTTTTTAAAATCACCGTAATTCGTTGTTATTTCAGGTTTTCCGTCATGATTCTCAACACTTTCAACAACAGCGCGATACTCCACTGAAATCCTATTATCCCTTTTAACTCGGTTTCTCAGTAAATCGAAAGTTTTGTCCTTATCTGATCTTATTTTTATCTTCAATTCGGTAACTTTTGAACTCAGATTGAGGGCATAATCAAATGCGGCATCACCACCACCTATTATGCATATTTTCTTGTTATTTGTATCTGACAGGTCTGCAATTTCGTAGAATATTCTATTTTTTAATGATTCGGGGATTTTTAAATTTGGTTTAAGAGGCTCTGTTCCGGTGGCTATAATCAGAAAATCGCAGGAATAGTAATTTCCGGAAATTGCCTTTAAAACATAACGCTGTTTTTTTTCTGACAGCTCTATATCAGTTATTTCATCTTTTTCAAACGGTATACCGTATTTTTCAAACTGTTTCATGAACAATACGGAAAGATTTTTACCGCTTATACCGTCGGGAAAGCCCGGGTAATTTTCGACAAGATTGGCATTTCTCAGCAGTCCTCCCGGGATGCTTTTTTCCACTACGAGTATTGAGTCTATTCCCTGCCTCTTCAATTGAATTGCCGCGGCTATTCCAGAGGGGCCGCATCCTATTATTATAATTTTTGATTCTTTAACATTTATAGCTTTCATAGTAGTTTTCCAATCAGTTCAGATGTACATGTAGGAATTACAAAACCATGTGAGAGTGTAACAAATGTGGAGACATGAAAATCAAGGTTTCTTGTTGCCGTGCCATCAAAAGGCATGAATACGGAAAATCCCTCGATAAAAGCACTTCTTGCCGTTGTATCACAGCAGAGATGTGTCATAACCCCTGTGATTACAAGCTGTTCAACCTTTTTTTCTTTTACTCTTTCTTTCAAAGTAGTGTTTTTAAAAGAATCGTAGGAATTCTTTATTATCACTTCATTCGAAGAATAATCTAGCTTATCCGAGATTTCGGATAGCGGATCGCTTTTGTTTACTGAGGCTTTCCACCATTTTTCCATCTGATTTTTACCTTCAGGTTGAGAAGCATCGATATGTCTCGTGAAGAATATCGGCCTGTCATTCGATCTGAAAAATTTTATCAGCCTGTTTATATTGGGTATTATGCTTTCAGCTGAAGGTACTTTAGCTGTAGAATTTTCGGAAAGGAAATAATTTTGCATATCTATAATTATCAAAGCGGATTTTTCCATATCGAAAACGATATCCTTATGCCTGTGTCTGATTCTATTAATTTTATTTAAAAAATCATCTGTGATTTTTTCGATGTTTTCTTCGGTAAAATAGTATTCTTTATTTAATGTTATATCCCTCATATCGACATGAATTATATCATCAGAAGCATGAAAAGTCGATAATGTTATTATCAGTATAACAAAAAAGGGGCTTTGAGCCCCTTTAAAATTTTTATCGGATTATTTTATTCAAAAATCCATTCTTTGATTGTATCGAATAACACTTTTTCCGGGAATCCCTTTTCATTAATTGAGTTTAGATCTGCCATTTCACCTTCTATGGGTTTGAAAATATGATCCAGGTCGGGTAATGAAACGAAAGTGAAATTCTCTCTGTCTCCCAATTCATTTTTCATAGGGAGGAAATCTCCTTCCATAGTTGCCTGGAAATCTTTTTCACCTTGAACTACCAGAATTGGAATATTCAGATTTTTAAGTACCGGCATAGGTTCGTATTTGTCAAAGTCGTACATATAAGCCACGTAAAGACCGGGTTGAATCTGAGTTTCCGCTGGTATTTTATGTTCGAGAACCATTTTGAAGAATACCAAAGCCTGTTCGAGAGCCTGTTTTTGCTGTTCGCTTAATTCCGTGATGCTTGCAACGTATAAATTCTGATCAATCGAAATCTGTGCAAACCTTCTTATACCAGCTGCCAGGAGTATAAGCTTTTTAACTCTTGGGTCTTCTTTGGCTATATTGGGAACTATTGCCCCACCCTGACTGTGACCGAGTAGTATAGTACCGGTATTACCCTCTATTGTGTCACAAAAATCAAGGGCATGATAAATGTCATCTGTGTACTCATACTGTATATAAGTTGCATCTTCCGTGGGTTTTATTTCTGCAATTGGTCCCGGATATGCATAAGTTCTTTTCTCATATCTGACACATGCAACTCCAATATTACCTAATCCCAGGGCGATATCACGATAAATACTGTTTGGTCCAATTGTTCCATCCTTGTCGTGAGCGCCTGATCCCTGTGAAATGATTACAACGGGATATTCTTTTAGCCCTTTTGGGGTTGTAAGCGTTCCTTTAAGTTCAAATGGAGCTTCGCCTATTATTATATCTTTTTCTATAACGTTGTTTTCATCTAAATATTGTGGTATACCGCTTTCTTTAATCTTTCCCTGTTTAAAGAAAAAACCTGCGATTTCCCCATCGGGATTTACACTTACGGTGTAATTGAGGTAGAGATCTTTGTATTCTGCTTCGATTAAATACACATTATTACCCTGAACGGTATTTTCTTTGATGATTTCCATGTTTCCCGCATATTTTCCAAACTGAAATTCTATATTTGCAGCTGCGTTTGCCATTACGGTTGCGGGGAATGCATTTTTTAAAGTGGCATCGTGAAATTCACATGCCTTCTCGTAATTTCCCAAAAGAAAATAATTCAGATACTCTGTTGCCTTTTCATTTGAACTTTGTTCATTTGTCGAGAAGCCAAGAATTGCAAATGAAAGCAAAAACAATGATAGTAAAATAGATTTAGTTTTGAATAATTTCATTTTTTACCTCCTAAAATTCCTTTCTTTCAAAAAATTTTAAAGAAAGATAGAATAAAATCACTGAGAGTATTATTAAAACAGACGAATATGCCAATTGCGAATCCGTATTTAAAAGATATTTAATTCCCGTCATATAGGTGAAAATATCGAATATGGAAGAATTTATGAATGCCGTACTCAAAGGCAATATCACTACGATTACAATACCGATTATCATTGGTTTGAGAATCTCATTGCAGATAACTGAAATCATAAAGAATACTGAGAATATAAATGTACTGCCTATTATTTCAGGAGCCAGGGCATACATTCCAGTAAATGCGTTGACGTTGTATCCGAATAATTTCATCACGATAGGTCCGGAAATATTAGCCAAAAAAATTACCGTTATCATACCCACAAGTCCGGAAAGATATTTGGTTATGATTATGTCTTTCCTCTTGAATTTTGACAGTAATATATAAATGGTTTTATTTTCAGTTTCCCTGCATATAAGCGGTAATGACATTATAAGAGCGAGAAGTGGAATGAATTGTCCATAATTTTTACCATACCATTGTGTGGCAAGAAACCAGGTGTTTTCGTTGATTTTTTCAGGAGCTGTTGATATGGCTTTCAGTGATTCAATAAACTCGTTGGAATTTGACGCGGATGCCTGGGAATAAACTTCCATAAGTTCGTCGAACATTGGTTTAAAGGCCATCATCATAAATGCAAGGGCAATGAATACTAAAACAAATACTATTATTCTGAATCTCATCTGATATATCTCTTTATAAAACATTTTCAGCACCCCTTATTACAGTCAGAAAAAACTCTTCAAGTGTCGGGACACTTTTCTGTACTATAAAATCCTTATTCTCCATTTTTTCAAAAGTTAAATTGTTTATCAGAACTGTCGATATATCTCTTTCAGTAAATGAGGAAACAATTTCATTTTTATTCAGTTTTTCGTAGTTGTTTTTGTTTACGTACAGTATTAAATAATTTTCCTTTATATCGTCTATTAGGCCAGTATGGAGTATTCTGCCATCGTATATTATAGATATGCTGTCAGCTATCTGTTCAACTTCGGATATGATATGCGAAGTGTAAAATACAGTTTTACCATCCATCAGTTTATCCCTTATACAATCCATCATAAGCACCCTGCTCACAGGATCCAGGCCTTGGGTTGGTTCATCAAAAAGGTATATTTCTGCATTCTGTGATAAACCTATTGCCATACTCAAAGAGGTTTTCAATCCGGATGAAAGAGTGGAAATTTTCTTGTTTAAGGGTATTTTGAATCTGGAAATATAATTGGACAGTTTATCCGTATCAAGTGTGGGAGATAATCTGTTGCATATTTTTATGAACTTTTCCGTTTTCATATTCCTGTACAGGCTTTTTTCTTCCGAAACATAGGACATTTTTTCGAGTACATCATTTACCGGCCTTGCCATTACTTTTATCTGTCCGTTGTATTTTATGAAATTCATGATACTTTTCAACATGGTTGTTTTTCCCGCACCATTTGGTCCTATAAGGGCATGTACGGTTCCCTCTTCAACAGCCAGATCCACCCCTTTTAAAGCGCAGGTGCCATTCCTGTAAGTTTTCTCAAGTTTTTTTATTTCGAGTATGTTGTTCATATTTTCCCCCATAAATCCTTGAGCATATCACTTATGTAATTCAATTCGACACCGGAATTTTTCAATTTAGTCAGCGGCTCAACGAGTTGATTTTCCAGCTGGCTTACAAATCCCCTTATTATTTCTTCTTTTCCCCTTACCACTATATATCCTACCCCCTGTCTTGCCACGAAAATTCCTTCACCTTCAAGTTCTCTGTATGCACGTGCGACTGTATTTGGGTTTACATTTATCATTTGAGCGAGCTCTCTGATTGAAGGAGCTGTATCGTCTTCTTTCAATTCATTTTTCAATATTGATTCTTTTATTCCCAGAATAATCTGCTGATAAGCAGGAAGTGATGATCTTAGATTAATTTTCATCCACAATATATTTACACCTCGTATGTAATCTAAGTGTATTATATCAACTAATACAGTGATAGTCAAGTGGTTTTTATAAATATATAATTTCTATCCTTTCCTTGTTTGTAATTTTATAACTAAATTTGAATTAAGAGTTCCTTTTTCATATCTTGTTCCTTATACTCTGAACCGCAGTATTCACAAGGTATAAAGTTCGTTTTATAAAAACGTGATTTTGGCGTGCATCTTTAGTATTTATATATTTGTTGGGCAGTTTAAAGTAATATAATAAAGGTTAATTTCTTATAAAAATCAAAAGTAAGATGTCAGCAGTCAGATGTACATTTCTTTCTAAAATGATAAATTCTCAGTTTCTCTTCAGAATTTATTTCTGTACAGTATTTGTCAATTAGTTCAAAACCGTAATCACATATTCCGGAAATATCATTTTCGTCGTAGTTTCTGAATATCAATCCATTGGCTGAAACGAATAAGTTATTTTTTATCGGTTTGAAATAATGATTTTTAAGGGTTTCCTCGTTCAGGTACTGTGGTAAGATTAGTAACATTTTTCCTTTGTTTTTAAGCAATCGGTATGATTCTTCCATAACCTTTTCCCCATCTTCTAAATAGAGACAGTTGATAATATTTGAAAGTATTATTCCTTCAAAAGTTGATTTATCGAAGAGTTCAAGCAATTCAACACTTCCAAGAAGAAAGTTTGCCTTGTGATTGAGCTTGAATTTCTGAATTCTTGATATTGATAATTTTATTGATTCCGGTGAGATATCCACACCGATGCCTTTATTTTCACCAAGACATAAGGTTCTTAACAGTAAATTACTGCTACCGCATCCGAATTCCAGAAAATAACCTTTAAATTCCGTCAGCCATCTGACGGAGTTTTCAAGGATCACATCTTCCAGAGAATTTCGTGGGTCGTAGTTGAATTTTGGTTGTCCGGAAAAAAAACTGTCCCAGAACAATTCGGCGATTTTATAAGACAAATTAATCACCTCTGTATGTGAATCTTCACTGAATATTATCGCATATTCATAATATGCATGAATAGTAGCAAAAGTCACATTTTAGAGATTTTTATCGTGTGAGCGGTTTTTTAATTATTTAAGAAAAATTTTTGATAATCATTGATTTAATTTTGCGATGTGTGTGAATTTATTTTCTTTATTTTTTTGGTAAATTGTATAATATGTTAAAAAATAAAGCGAAATTTGAAACAATGTGATAATATATAAGTGAGTGTTATTTTTATTATAAATGGTTTCCTGTATTGGTATAAATAAATATACGGGTGATATTATGACTGAAATAAAAGAAAACATAAATAGAATAAGAAGTCTTATAAAGAATTCTGAGGAATTGATGAAATCTGCGACAAATGTTCAGGATGGTATAAACTTCCTGGTAAAATATATTTCTTCAAACCTGAAGTTATACGGGTTTAAAATTTTCAAATTCTATAAAAATCAGAGTTTCTATAAAATATATTCAAGCTGGGAAAGTGAAAATGAAAATGTTTACGGAGAACAAAGATCGTTTTTTTCCAGTTCTGGTAACGAATCTTGGCTGAAAGATCTTAATGAAGGGAAAATTTATAAGTCTTTTGACGATTTATTCAGACTGGATGAGAAAATCAATGACAAATGTACGTATATACTCATTCCACTTAACGATAAAGGGTGCTGCAGAGGTTTTTTTCAGCTGAAATGCCCTCTTGGAGATATATATAAGAATAATTGTGATGATATGATAGGCCTTCTGAAAGATTTTGCATCTATTGTTGACAGTTATTTTATGAAAGGCATACCTGATTTGAAGCTGAGAATGAATACGCTTGACTGTTTATACAACATATCCAGAATTATGAATTATGAGGATTTATCTTACGAAGAAACGTTGCAGATAATCTGTGAAATAATTCCATCCGGAATGAGTTATTCACAGGAGACTCATGTTCTCCTGAGTATGGAGGGTAAGAATTACGCTTCTCTTTATTTTGGAGAATCAGAAAATTCTCTTTCAAGAGAAATCTGTTACAGGACAAACAAAATTGGTTTTCTGCAAATATACAGGTCTGCTTTATTGGATGATTACAGAGAGAATGCATTTACAGATGACGAGAAAAATTTCATAACTACTGTAGTTGAGCTGATATCTACTTTCATTTCAAAGTATAAATCTGAACTAAATTTATTGAAGAACAACATGAGCCTTGAAAATAAAATAGAACTTCGAACTTCCGAACTTGTTGAAACCAATACGCTTTTAAAAAATGAAATTGAAAAACATATCAGTATAAAAAAACAACTCGATGATTTACTGGAGAAAAATAAGAAAAATGAATCCTTTAGGCTTGAGTTTCTCAGATCGTTGTCTCATGAGATTAAGACACCGCTGAATATAATAAGCGGTAATTCACAATTGATTGAAAAAGGTATATACGGAGATCCCTCCGATTTTAAAGAGCCTCTGAAGGGGATAAACGATGCCGTAAACAAAGCAACCAAATTAGTTAACAATCTCTTGATTATGTCCAATTCGGATTTTAACAATATGAGTTTTAATAAAAAACTTATTTCGTTTTTTCATTTCAAGGAGATTCTTGATGAATACGAGTTTATGGCACAGAAGAAGGATATAGGGTTTGAAGTGAAGTTGATAGGTAACAGTACTTTTTATGGAGATTTAACTATTTGGCGCACAATTCTTTCGAATATTTTATCCAATGCAGTAAAGTACACAACATTGGGGAGAATAGAGGTTTCTTTTGAAGTTGATATGCAGAAAATAGTGTTGAGAGTGAAAGATACCGGAAAAGGTATATCGCAATCTGAAATGAAATGTCTATTTGAAATTAAAGGTATCAGGAAAAATGGTATACCATACGGAGGATTTGGATTACCCGTGGTAAAAAAAATGGTGGAATTTCTCAATGGAAAAATTGATATTCATACAAGTTCTGAGGGAACCGAATTTATAATAGTTGTTCCAGTCGAATAAACGGAAGTGAAAATATGTTCAAAGTTCTTATTGTAGAGGATGATAAAGCCACATCCGATATTATAAAGAAATATCTACAGTTTAAAAAATACGATGTAGTATCGGAAAGTGATGCCATCAGTGGTGTAAATAGAATAGAAGAGGATGAAAAAATCGATATCGTTTTGATGGATATATTTCTTCCCAGAATCAATGGGATTGAAGCGACAAGGATTATTAAAGAAAAAGACCTTGCCGTATCGGTTATAATGATGTCTGCCTATTCCGATGAGGAATTCATATCAGAGGCTGTCAAAGCCGGAGCTGATGATTTTTTAATAAAACCCATAAAACTCGATTTACTGGAAACACGTTTGAATCTTGCACATAAGGCAAACAATTTTAACCGGTACAGAAAGAAATTTATGGATACGCTCAGAAGCCAATACGATATGAGTAAGCAGACGATTGACAACTTAATTGTGGATAATTCCGATCTGATACAGGAAATTCTGATGAAACTCTATTTGATTGCGGATTATGAAACAAGAAAGAATTATAAGGAATCAACACGTGTGGGGTGGCTTTCGGGACGAATTGCAGAAATACTTGAAATGCCTCCCGATTTCTGTGCTACTATTCAATTTTCGGCCCCTCTTAAAGACATAGGTTTTATAGGTGTGAATGACAGCATTCTTTTAAAACCCTCAAAATTAGCATTGGAAGAAGTAAAAATCATGAGGAAGCATGTGGAAATAGGTCGGGAAATTCTGGGGGGAAGCTCGGCGGGGATACTTAAGATGGGAGCGACTATAGCGTACACACATCATGAAAGATACAACGGGAGTGGCTATCCATTGGAATTATCAGGAGAGGATGTGCCGATAGAGGGCCAGATTGTAGGGCTGACAGATACCATTGATGCCATGCTTACCTGGAGGCCTTATAAAGAGAAAAAAACGCTGGACGAAGCTTTTATCGAATTGATGACTCTGAAAGATGATGGCTTTTTCAGTAAAAGATTAATAGATGCGGCTATTTTTCTAAAAAAAGAAATAAAGAACAGTTATGAATTGGATTAATTCATAATAAAAAACCGGAGGTGATTCAGTTGAAAAAGATTTTATTTGTTATTTTGTTTTTCACCCTGCTTTTTTCTTTTACAGTTTTTTCACAAGCGGCAAAACAGGTACTGCTGCCAGATTATGAGCTGTCGGTAGAAAAAATTTACACTTCGATTCCTGAAAAAGAAGTTGTAATAAATGTTGAAAAGGGACAATGGTTTAACGTTGACCTCAAATCGAATCCAGGATCTACAGGTTATGACTGGTACATTTCTGAAAAATACGATCAGAATGTAATCGTTCTGGTTTCAAAAAGTTATATGGAATCGGAACATCCTGGCAATATGGTGGGTGTGCCTGGTGTTACAAGATGCCTTTTCCATGCCGTAGGTGAAGGTACAACACAGTTCACGCTGGTTTATGAAAGACCATGGGAAAATGATTCTGTTCCTGCAGAAACACTCAAAATAAAGGTAGTGTGTGAATAAGAGATTTTATGTTATATGTAACAAATCGAAGAGAAAAAGTGCAGCTGTTAGGCTGCACTTTTTCTCTTCGATATATTTTTTGAATTTAAAGCTGCTAAGTATTAATGGCTTTTTTGTTCTGAAAACTGTTTTTTACGACTGCTTCCGCAACTGCCTTGGAAAAGCTTTCCAGATCCGGGCAACCGAGTTTGAGATGTCTTTTTTTACTGATTTTTATTATCGTTCTGTTTTTTTTCACCCATATTCTCAACCCTATAATACCGGTAATAAAAGGCCTGTCCGAATATATTTCGACAATAATGGGTTTTGAACTATAAGGGCAGCCTTTTTTAATGTTGGCCGATAGTTCTTCCAGCGTGGCCTCAATCCAGTCACCATTCATTGAAGGATTTTTAAAATAATATATTATGAACAACACGAACATCCCCTGATTAATCAGTATAAGAGGCAATACCCATTCCTGACTGACGTTATTCAGCAATAAAAGCGGGGCAAATACACCCAGTGAAATTAAATATCTGAAAGGGGTTTCCAATCCCTTGTATACCCGGATTATTCCCATTATGCAAAAATAAATTACGAAACAGAGTAAAAAAATCCATGTGAACCACTGTGGTAATTTATCCATGAAAAGGAACAGTGGCAGAACGGTTATCAACGGTAAAATGGATCTTTTAGTTATATTTTTAGCCTTGGCTTTTCCCCTGCTCATTATTTTTGAAAATATAAAGCTTGCGGGAACGAAGGTGACTAAAAACCATAATATACTTTCGAAATTCATTCTATTACCTCCGCCACTTCGAGGTCAACAAGCTCCATGGATAACCTGACAGCATCGAGAATTGGCAGACCTGATTTTTCAGATATTTCCTCGATTTTCTTACCTGTTGAACCTGGAGGAGGTATCAGCGATACGAATTTTCCTTCTTTCTCATCGAACAATATTTTCTTACCTCTCCTTCCTCCTATGAATAATGCGTTGATCAATTCGTTTTCAATATCAAAATTGAATTGAACTTCATCGTTCGCTTTTTCTCTGATCTTTTGAATTCTTTTGGAATAGTCTGAAAGCATTGCATTTATGTCCACGTTGAATGTTCCTCCCAAAAATCTGTAAAGTTTCGAGGGACGACCGATTCCTTTTTTTATTTTTGAATCAACAAATCCATATTTGGCAAGACCGTCCAGAATTTTCTGAACGGTCACAATATGTATTTTTAAATCCCTGGATATTTTAGAAGCGTTTGAATCCTGATGATTTCTTAAATATTCCAGTATTGAAAATAAATTTTCCGAAGCGAGAATTTTAATCAGATCATACAATTCTTTACACCCAACTTTCCACTCTTTTTCTTATTTTACCTGATGTGGATCTTATTCTGAATATACAGAAAATTATGGATGCTACTATTATCAAAGGCCACCACCATTGTGTAAAATTTATATTGCCGCTTTTGTCAACCATTAATAAGAGTGGTATGCATGTAGCCATCGCGAGACCTATGAGTGAAAATGTGATTTTTATAAAACCCGGAGCTTTCATGAAAGCCGCTGGATTGTTTAGTCCCTGTGGAGGTGTTTTTATGACGAATATTATACCTTCGTTGACAGCTACTTTATTGAGGAAGAATACGGGAATAAGTGCTATAAAGTATATGGGTGACAATTTATTTATTATCACTATTATGATAATTCCGATGAACGCATTCAACATTCCTATTATCAAAGGGAGATTGGACTTCAATTCCAGGATTTTTGACGAATTTACCGGCAATGATTTCATAAGCATCATAAACGGTGCATCCTGAGATAGCAGGAATGCAGACTGCTGTGCTATGAAAGGGATTCCCATAATCGACATGAACATTATCATTGAAGTGGGGCTTTTGTTTATTATTCCCATTATCAATCCGAAAACCAGTGGATAGAATGCGAAATAAAGTAACTGCTCGTTTCTTTTGTAAATTATAAGTTCTTTTTTTATGAGAGTGAAGGATACGGAACTTCCGTTGAAAGATTTACTTTTTCCTTTTGTTGTGCTAACCGATTGCTGGAAATTAATTTTACCTGCAACAAACAGGAAAAGCAATAGTGCCAATAAGCATGCTCCCAGACCAAAAGCAAGGTAAATCGGTTCGTCGATTCCCTTTACGGACCAGCTGAAGAAATTGAACGGCGAATCGAACACGTTTTTCATATTGGCGATGCTTTTTGACATGTCATTCATATTCCCTGATTTTCCTGGCATGAACTGGAACATAAATACCCAGAGTAAACCGGATGAAACCTGTATAAGGAACATCATCTTCTTAAGGATGGATCTTTTCAGAAGGAGACTGAAAAGCATTCCGGCAATTCCGCCCAATAAAGCGAAAAACAAAATAGTTATTATGGCTGATATTATCCCCATAAGCCCCGAAACAATTCCGAGTTTAAAAGCGTATATCAGTACAGGTATAAAAATCATTATCAGCATGAAACTCTGTACAAGTAAACTGGAAAGAAACTGATGTATGATAATAGCCTGTTTGCTTATCGGAAGAGGTGACAGGAATTCGGTTTCTTCATTCTTTATGAACTGGTATGACATCATGGAACCAAATGAGACCACGAAAAATATTCCGAAAGTACTTGCCATAAATTCTATGTATATTTTTGCAAAACTTACTCCATCTACCATTATTCCCATCATATTGTTTATCAGATTGTAAAAAGTAAAACCAAGCGGAGCCGAAATGGCTGCTATTATAATCAGAGTCTTTAACCATCCGGTTTTTGAGGCGGTTTTTTTATTGCTCTGCACTCTCATGAAAACGTTGTATTTAAAAAGTAGTTTCAGGTCTCGTATCATAATTATAACTCCTTAACTATTGATATTACTTCTTCTTCCTGTCCGGTTAATTTGAGGAAAAGGTCTTCGAGTGATTCGGTATCGTTGTTATCTGTTGATTTTGCGGCAAGCTGTCTGAGTTGTGAAAGTGATCCGTCTGCAATAATTTTTCCGCCATTGAGTATTGCGATTCTCGAGCACATTTTTTCTGCGATTTCAAGAACATGAGTTGTAAGGAAAATAGTAGAACCGTTACCTGCCATTTTCCCAAGTAATTCTTTGAGTATTTTCGCGCTTTTTGCATCAAGTCCTACTGTAGGTTCATCCATGAAAATGATTTTTGGCTTTCTCATGAGTACGCTGGATAGCATTAGCTTCTGTTTCATACCATGCGACATTTCACCAACTTCGGTTGAAAGATAGTCGATGTTGAATGCTTCACAGAGTTCTTCGAAATATGATCTGGTCTGTGGGTTGTTCATTCGGAAAACATCCATTATGAAATTAATAAATTCGAAACCCGTGAAATATGAATAAATTTTTGGTTCTTCCGGAATTACCCCGATATTCTGCTTTATTTCTATTTCGTTTTTTGCAAAATCTTTTCCCATTATCTTTATTTCTCCAGATGTCTGGGGTATCATGCCTGTCAGCATTTTGATAGTCGTGGTTTTACCTGCACCGTTAGTACCAAGAAAACCGTAGATTTCACCCTGTTTTACATCTATGTTTATTCCTTTTACCACTTCTTTGCTGCCATAGTTCTTAACCAGATTCTTTGCGTAAATCATATGTTCCTCCTGAATTTATATTCAATAAAATAATAATTTCATTTCAAATGAAATTATATCATAAGAGAATAAAATCTTCAAATTTTTTTGATAATAAAAAAGGCTCCTCTTTTATATTAGAAAGGTATAAAACTTAAAACAATTATTATATCGTAATATTATAAACATTGTTGTGAAGGTAAAAAAAATATAAAACAATATGTTTTATGCGGATTTTTTAAAGAAAAAATTAACAAATGATTATTCAATTCATTGAAACACTGAGGAAAATAAATAAAATATATTTTTAAAAATAATTATTATTTAATAAATAAAATATAAATCGGTAATGATTTTAACGAATAATTGCTAAAATTAGGGATATACAGAATTTTATGAAGGAGAGAAAAGACATGAAAACTATCAGAGGGAAAATACTGTTTTGGTTTCTGCTGACCACAACTTTATCATTGTGTTTTTTAGGAGTTATTGTTTACTTACAGTTAAATAGTTCTATATCTTCGTTGACTGAAGGTATGACTTTCGAAATTTTAGAGGGCAGGTCGCAGCAGATATCAGAATATTTAAGTTCAATAAAAATGGAATTGAGTTTGTTTGGAGAAGCTGAAACTATCAGAAGCGGAGATTTAAAGGAAATTGGCAAATATTTAGCTGGTAAAGCTAATATAAATTCAAATAGATTTGATGAAGTTTTTTATTCGGATAAAAACGGAAATGCAATAAGTTCAACAGGATATAATGTGGATATAACTCAAAGAGAATATTTTAAAAGTATAATTTCTGGGAAATCGGAATATGAAGTTACAAATGCAATTTATTCAAAGAGTTCAGGAAAACCTGCAATGATAATGGTAGTAGCGGTAAAAGATATTAATAATAATCTTAAAGGTTTGATAGGAGTTACTATTCCTCTGGAGAGTTTTTCAGAAATCACAGAAAATATACAGCTTTCTGATAATGGATACAGTTATATAGTGGATGGTACAGGTATTATAGTAGCCCATCCGGATGAAAGTATTGTAATGAAATTAAATCTGGTAGATGCGGAAGCAGCTGGGTATATAGGAACAAACTCTATAATTGAGAAGATGAGAAAAGGTGAAAAAGGGTATGGTGTGGTAAATAATCCGGATGGAAGTGTGTTCAGCAATTTTTTCATTCCAATAAATGGAACATCAAATTGGTCTTTGGGTGTGGCGATACCCAATTCCGAATTGAACGAATCCACAAATAATATAATAATTAAAATAGTGATGATTCTAGTTGTAATATTGCTGATTATGATATTGGTATCGATATTTATAGGCAACCGAATATCAAAACCGATTAAAGAGCTTTCTGTAAAAATAGTTGAATTCGGGAAAGGAGATTTAACAGTCGAATTCCCGGTGAAGGGTAGGGATGAAACCGCTCAAATGGCGGAAATCCTTAATAATATGGCTTCTGAACTTAGAGATTCGATGCTGGGTATAAAGTCATCGAGTGAAAGTATTTACAGTTCTTCTGAAGAACTCGAAATATTATCTGAGCATTCGAATAAATCTTCGCTTGAACTTGTTGAGAGAAGCGGCATAGTAGATAACAATGTTCAGAACACATCCGCGTCGATTGAAGAAGTAACATCAAGTGTTGAGGAAGTTGCAGCTTCCGCTCAGAACGTTTCCAAAGTATCGCAGGAATTGTCGGAGAACAGTAATCAGACAGCAATTGACGCCAAACATGGTGAAGAAGCGATGATAGAAATGGTAGATATGATAAAGGAAGCGGATAATCAGACCAGTGGAACAGCTAAAATGATACAGGTACTGGCAGAACAGGCGAGAAGTGTTCAGGAAATAGTCGATTCTATTTCTTCCATAGCCGAACAGACAAATCTGTTGGCACTGAATGCGGCTATAGAGGCAGCAAGAGCAGGAGAAGCAGGAAAAGGATTTGCTGTGGTGGCAGATGAAATAAGAAAACTTGCAGAAGAAAGTAAGGACTCGGCGGGAAATATTGAGAAAATACTGAAGGATATCGGGGTAAAATCCGAAGGTGCGAATAAAGCGGCTTCGTTAACCAGTGAGAGTGTTATAAAGGTAAATGCCAAAGCCAATGAAACACTCGAACAGTTCAGAAGGATTCTAAAGAGTGTTGAGGGGATTTCGAATATGGTAGAAAACCTTGCTGGATCGGCAGAAGAACAGAGTGCATCAGCTGAGGAAATGGCAGCGGCTATGGATCAGTCTGCAAAATCAACATATGAGGTATCAGAACAGGTGCAGGAAATTACCAATATGACTGAAAAATCGCTTGAAGAATCTAATAAGGTACAGAAGTCTGCCGATAATCTGAAGCACCTTTCAGAATCATTGGAAGAGGTTATAAACAAGTTTAAAATAGTTTGATTCGGATTAGATAGATTATTTTAAAATAAAAAGCAGTTTGGAAAGAATACCCGATCAATATTGATCGGGTATTCTTTCCTTTTTTAATGGAGTATAAATAAAAGCTTTTATTTTCTGGTTTTTGAGAATTTAATCTGAAAAATAAATATAATTTTAAACTTTTTTCTTATTTCATCATTTCGATGTTTGTAACAAAAATATCGATTAATTAAAAAAACAGCTGTTTTGTTATTATGTGATTAATTAGTTTAATGGAATTTTATATATTTAATAAATCTGAAATCTAAAAAACACAATATATAGAAAATAAATAAAATATAATTTAAAAAACAAAATGGTATTTAATTAAAACATTTAACAAACAACTGATAAAATGTTTTGTATTATAAAATGATGAGGGAGCTGAAGCAATTGAAATCAATACGAGGGAAAATTCTTTTCTGGTTTTTAACCACGGTAATTGTAACTTTCTTTTTACTCGGAGCTGTTATTTACAAAAATCTTAACGATACAGTGGTTCCACTGGTGGAAGAGATGTCACTGGAAATATTAAACGGGCGTTCAGAACAGCTGGCAGACCAGATAGAAGCTATGGAAAATGAATTGAAAGTATTTGCTGAATCTGATATTTTTATAAAAGGTGACATAGCGGAAATTGAAGCTTATTTAGCGGAAAGAATTAAGAGTCGTAAAGATAGATATGAAATGCTTTTTTATGCAAACAAAAAAGGTGAATCGGTAAATTCGTTACGTGAGAAAACAGATATATCTCAAAGGGATTATTTTAAAAATGTAATCAGCGGGAAAAAAGAATTTGAAGTAAGTGATCCTATAGTATCAAAGGTAAGCGGTGAAAATATAATAGTTATTTCGATGCCGGTTAAAAATAGTAAAGGTGAAATTACAGGTGTAAGTGGGGCAACAGTCTTTATTAAAACCCTGTCACTTGCTGCCGGGAGTATAAAGGTAGGAAATGAGGGATACGGTTTCATAGTGGATGGAAAAGGTTTACTTATAGCCCATCCTGATGAAAATGCAGTTTTGAATATTAATTTATTGGAATCAAATGAAATTGGATATGTTGGTCTGGCAGAGATGGGGAAAAAGATGATTAAGGGAGAAGAGGGATTTCAAGAGGTAACCACTCCCGAAGGTGTTTTGAATTTCAATTTCTTTATGCCTATAAATAACACTCCAAATTGGTCTTTAGGTGTAGCGGTTCCCTTGAAACAACTCAGAAGTTCAGCTGACAGCATAATACAGGGGATAATATATATACTTTTATTTATAGTTTTAATCATGTTTTTGATGTCATTATTCATTGGGAATAGAATATCAAAGCCAATAAAGGCACTTTCTTTAAAAATAATTGAATTTGGAAAAGGTGATTTAACAGTCAAATTCCCAGTGAAGGGTAGGGATGAGACCGCAATCATGGCCCAAAGCCTTAATACAATGGCGGATTCTCTCAGAAAGTCTATGGAGGAAATAAAACTTTCGAGTGATAATATTAACAACTCCTCAGATGCGCTTGAGGAACTTGCAGATTCTTCCAGCAGGCATTCGCTTGGACTTGTTGAGAGAAGCGGCATAGTAGATAACAATGTTCAGAATACCTCCGCGTCGATTGAAGAAGTAACATCAAGTGTTGAGGAAGTTGCAGCTTCCGCTCAGAACGTTTCCAAAGTATCGCAGGAATTGTCGGAGAACAGTAATCAGACAGCAATTGACGCCAAACATGGTGAAGAAGCGATGATAGAAATGGTAGATATGATAAAGGAAGCGGATAATCAGACCAGTGGAACAGCTAAAATGATACAGGTACTGGCAGAACAGGCGAGAAGTGTTCAGGAAATAGTCGATTCTATTTCTTCCATAGCCGAACAGACAAATCTGTTGGCACTGAATGCGGCTATAGAGGCAGCAAGAGCAGGAGAAGCAGGAAAAGGATTTGCTGTGGTGGCAGATGAAATAAGAAAACTTGCAGAAGAAAGTAAGGACTCGGCGGGAAATATTGAGAAAATACTGAAGGATATCGGGGTAAAATCCGAAGGTGCGAATAAAGCGGCTTCGTTAACCAGTGAGAGTGTTATAAAGGTAAATGCCAAAGCCAATGAAACACTCGAACAGTTCAGAAGGATTCTAAAGAGTGTTGAGGGGATTTCGAATATGGTGGAAAACCTTGCGGGGTCGGCAGAAGAGCAGAGTGCATCGGCAGAAGAGATGGCAGCAGCCATGGATCAGTCTGCAAAATCAACATATGAGATATCCGAACAGGTACAGGGCATAAATGATATGACGGCAGCTTCTCTTGAAGAAGCCGAAAAAGTAAAGAATTCTGCCGACAATTTAAAAGCCCTTTCAGAATCTCTGGAAAAAACAGTTGATAAATTCAAAATAGTTTGATTTATATTTAGTAAAAAAAGGGTCATTGTTAAAAACAATGACCCTTTTTAAATCAAACAGAATTAATTCTGAATTAATCCAAGATTCTGGAGTTTCAGCATCAGTCTGTTTTCGTCAACCGGTTTGGTTATATAGCCATCACACCCGGCACGGAAAGCCTTGTTTATGTTACTGAGGTCGCCTAATGCCGTAATCATGATGATTTTAGTTTTCCTGTTTTCTTTTTTTCCTTCGATTTTCCTGATCATTTTTAAAACGTCTATTCCGTTTATTTCTGGCATCATAATATCCATGCAAACCAAATCATAAGAATCTTTTTTGGAATGGGAATCTTCGTAAGCCCGGAGGGCCGTTTTTCCATCTCTTTTTATTTCGCATTCTCCATAAGGCGAAAGGACAACTTCAAGAAGTTTTGCGCTCACGTGATCATCTTCGGCTATCAGGATTTTCAAGATATCATCCTCCATTTAGCATATAATTTAAAAACGGAAATGAAAAATATTTCTATTATGCCCCATGATACCACATTTTACTGTTTTTTTCCATCACATGTCAAAAAAATTACTCCATCAACCCGTTGTAAATAGTATCGATATTATATTTGAATGTACCTATATACGATTCCTCAGGAGTGCCTTTGTCTCCCAGTGAATCAGAAAATAGTGTTCCGCCTATTTCTACTTCAAATCCCTTATGTCTTACAGCTTCTTTAAGAGCTTCGATGTTTCTCTTTGAAACAGAAGTTTCAACAAATATTGACCTGATTTTCTTGTCTGTAATATAATCAGACAGGTTTTTAATATCGGCTGTTCCAGCTTCTGAAACAGTACTGATTCCCTGCAACCCGATAACCTCAAAACCGTAAGCCTTTCCGAAATAATTAAAAGCATCATGTGCGGTTATCAAAACTCTTTTTTCCTCGGGGATTTCCGAAACTTTCCCTTCGATATATTCCGATAATTCCTTAAGCTTTTCGTCATAATCTTTCCAATTTTTTTCGAACAGAGAGGAGTGCGCAGGATCGTATTCTGATAAAACCTCTTTCACTTCTTTGGAAACCATTCTCCATAATTCTACGTCGAACCAGACATGGGGATCTTTTATATTTTCGTAAGTTTCATCTGCTAAGAGTTCGCCTTCAGGTAGCACTTCAGCAACTGCTCTAGTCATTTTTCCGCTTTTTCGCATTTTTTCAAATACGTCCGTCATTTTTCCCTCAAGGTGTAAGCCGTTATACAAAATCACATCCGCTTGAAACATCTGCATCATATCATTTGTTGTGGCTTTATAAAGATGCGGGTCTATACCAGGACCCATTAGTCCTACAACTGAAACTTTATCACCACCTATATTTCTTGTTAAATCGGCAATCATGCTTGTGGTGGCAACTATTTTAGTTGAAGCGCTTAAAAATGTAAAAGCTGATAAAAAAATTAAAATTGATAAAAAAACAAATTTACCTTTCATAATTTAACCTCCTAATGATATGTTTGCAACCCGATTTCTTTTAAACGGGATAATGCCTTTTTCTTTCCCATTTCAGAAATAATTATTATATCGTTTTCTATTTTGAAGTAATTTCTTTTACTTCCTGTATTCAATATTTTCTGTGCAAGCTTTTCATTCCAGTTCATATGATTTTGTAAATGCCTTATATTGCTTTCCTGCAACCTGTTTTCGCTTTTTTCATGATTAAGTAAATGTATTAAAAGAGTATCGAGTGTAAATTCTGATTTAAGCCTTTTTTTACGTTTTAAAGATGCCAATATACCTTTTTGCGGAGCGAACAGATATGTCAGCAGAAAAGACACACCCAAAGCGGTAGTTATAGAACCTGAAATTGATCCGTCTATGATGAATGATAACTGTACCCCTGCGATTGAAGATACGATACCGTATAAAACAGCAATGAAAATCATTTTAGATAAATTATCGGTAAGCATGTAGGCACAGATTCCGGGTATTATCATGTATGCTACGACAAGTACGACACCGACGTAATTGAAGGCGCCTACCGCGGTAACCGAAACACTCGCCATCAATCCATAATGTAATATCCAGGGTGTAAATCCAAGGGCAGAGGCCAAAGCGGAATCAAATGTGGTAATCTTGAGTTCTTTGAAAAAAACAAGTACTAATATTGCGTTTATTATTAGTATTGCCGACATCACGTAAATTGCGATCGGACCGAAATCATTTCCGCCTGCATACAATCTGTCAAAAGGAGCAAATGCGAGTTCACCCAGTAGCACGGCATCGGTATCGAGGTGTACGTTGTCTGCAAATTGAGTTATCATTATAATTCCCAATGCAAAGAGAAAAGGAAAAACTACCCCTATTGAAGCATCTTCTTTTATCTTCCCGGATTTATTCAGGCTTTCGATTAAGAACACTGTTATGAGCCCCATTAAAGCAGCCCCCATTATTAATAAAGGTGAATTGAGGTTATGTGTTATTAAAAAAGCTATTACTATTCCGGGAAGAATCGAATGACTTATGGCATCACTCATCATAGCCATTTTTTTAAGTATCAGGAATATCCCCGGAATAATACATGCAATAGATACTATAATCGCTATTATATTTATCTCAAGTTGCGGATTCATCTGTAATCTCCCCCTTTAACGTTTAAAAGGGCTTTTTCTATTCCTTTTTGGGTAAGACGGTATTCGCCTTTTGGGTTTGAAATTATCAAATCTTTTTCTATAGCGTCAAATATGATTTTTTTGATATTTTTATCGGCCTTTGACATCATTCCTATTACATCCAGAGAATGAAAGCATTCTTTTTTCTTATGCTGACACTCGAGTTGGTACATGTTTAATATCAATGTATCCATTTCTATATTTTTCTTATTGTTTTTATTTCTTAGATAAATGTATACGAAACCTCTTTTGGTTGAAAACAGAAAAGAGATGAGTAGAATTACCGAAATAACAATTACTATTACAGGACCTGTGGGTATTTTCGGGGCTATGGAACTTATCATAGCCCCGATTATGCCAGATATTCCTCCAAAAATGCCAGCCAATATAACATGAGTTTTTAAATTATCCGTCCATTGCCTTGCCGCTGCTGCTGGTGCAACCAACATGGCACTCATCAGTACCACTCCCACCGTTTGAAGTCCGATAACTACACCGATTACTATTAACAAGGTCAGAATAAAGTCGAGTAATTTAACCGGGAATCCGAGTACTTCACCGAAATCCTTATCAAAACTAAGCATGAAGAATTCTTTCCAGAAAAGGAAAAGAATAAAAAGTGCGATTCCTCCGAATGAAATCATAGTGATTATGTCTTTTTCGATCATGGCTGCCGCCTGTCCGAAAAGAAATTTATCCAGTCCGGCTTGCGATGCATGTGGATTATTCTGGAGCTGTGTCAGAAGCAACAATCCAAGTCCGAATGAAACGGAAAGAATCAAACCCAACGCAGAATCGTATTTTATGCGGGTATTACTAACGATATTCATAACTGCAAGAATTCCGAGATAACCAGCGATTGCGGCACCTATGAGTAAAATGAAAGGATTTTTTTCAAGTGTCAACATATAGGCTATGACTATTCCGGGCAATGCGGCATGTGAAACAGCATCCCCGATAAGGCTCTGCCTCCTTATGAAGGCGAAAACTCCTATCATACCGCTTATCATTCCCAAAAGACCCGAACCAATTGCCACATTTCTGAGTGTGTAATCGAATATCAAATCATGAAATAACTGAGATATATCCATCAGATCACACCTCCGTATTGTTTTTCAGAAGTGAAAATCTTTCTCCGTATGCTTCTTTTAAATTACTTTGATTGAATACTTCATCTGCTTTTCCCGATCCGATAACCCTTACATTTAAAATCGTTATCCAGTCAAAGTAATCCTTTATGGTGTTTAGGTCGTGATGAACAACAATAACTGTTTTACCATCATCTCTCAAAGACTTTAATATGTCAATGATCGCTTTTTCCGTTTGTGCATCTACTCCCTGAAATGGTTCATCCATAAAGTAAATTTCAGCCTCCTGAACCAGAACTCTTGCCAGAAAAACCCTTTGTTGCTGTCCACCAGATAGCTGGCTTATCTGCCTGTGGGCAAACTGGGACATTCCAACTTTTTCCAGGGCTTCCATCGCTTTTTCTTTTTCTTTTTTTCCAGGACGTCTTATCCAGCCTAATTTGCTGTACTGACCCATCATAACCACATCCAGTACATTTGTGGGAAAATCCCAGTCCACGCTTCCACGCTGTGGTACATAACCTATAATTTTTCTCTGATCTTTCAAGGGTTTTCCAAATACGTCAATTTTTCCCGCGACGGGTTTTACAAGATTGAGAGCGGATTTTATAAGAGTGGATTTCCCTGCACCGTTGGGACCAACAATTGCCATAAGGACTCCTGATGGAATCGAAAGGTCTATATCCCATAAAACAGGCTTTTCATGGTATGCCACTGTTAAATCATTTATTTCCAGAGCGGTTTTATTCATTCAAATCACCTTCTTATTTATTTGAAAGTCTATTATTACCAATTCGGGAACTGAATTGAACCTTCCTGGAAACCATTGGCCGATTCCCCTTGTGACGTATCCCAAAGTGTTTTCGATATCGAATTTTCCTCTGAAATACTTAGAGTTTTTCATGAGTACATCGGTAATTCCAGGTATGTAAAACTGTCCTCCATGGGTATGGCCTGCAAGTATAAGGTCATATTTTTCTGTAATTGCAGGATATTCTTCCAAACGGCCTGGAGAATGTATTAAAAGAATGTTTACGTCGTTTTCTTCATTTATACCGTAGAAATTAGTCTGTGGAAAGAAATAATGTGATTCCAGGCCTGTTATTCCGATTTTTTTACCTTTTATATCTACTACCTTCGTATCCATTTCTATGAGACTTATATCAAGCCTTTCATATCTTTCCCGCATATGTATTGGAGCGTATTCTTCCCAATTTCCAAATATAGAATAAACCGGGGCTATTTCCTTCAATTGGAAGAAGAATTCTTCCATTCCATTTACATCTGTTATTTTTGCTATCGCATCACCGCCGAATAAAATCAGATCCGGTTTTGCTTCGTCGATTTTTTTAATGATATTTTTATGAAAATCACGATAACACATTATATGAAGGTCAGAAAAAAATACGATTCTCAAATCGCGCTGAATGTCTTGAGAATTATTATCCAGAATGTAGCTGTTACTATCTGTTATATGTATATTTGTTGTTGAAATCATGTTGGGTTCGATTGCAAAAACGTATACAGACAACAAAATTATAGCTGTTAATAAAAGCAACAATACCGTTTTAAATTTTCTGGATCTCTTCTTTTTTTTCATCTGATTCATCTCCTGAGATATTATATCACAAAAATTATAAATGTATAACAAATAACTATAAATATATAATATATATATTTGCCTATATTTGAATGGAGATAAAATCCCCACATGATATTATAACCATTTTTTTGAAAGTGGGAAAAGTTAATTTAAAACCAAAAAAGGGAAAGCAAAAGCTTTCCCTTTTTCGTTATATTATCCGATGATTGAATTTACAGTTTGAATTCTCCGACGTATACCTGAAGTTTTTCTGCAAGTTTTTTAAGTGAAGCGCTTGAGTTATCAATTTTCTTCATGCCTTCATTTTGCTCTTCTATTGCATCTGTCGAATCCTGGATTTTTTTGCTTATTTCATCTACGGTATAAGCTATTCTTTCAACGGCGGCACTTATTTCTTCAGAAGATGCACTTTGTTCCTCCGAACTTGCCGTAAGGCTTTCGATTCTTTCGTTAATCTGTGAAATTCTGCCTATTATTCCCTCGAAATTGCCGGATATTTTCTTTGCTTCTTTATCGATTTCACCAATCATTCCGACTATTGTCAGAGTTGCGTCTTTGGCGTTGGAAGAACCGGTTTTAATCTGAGTCAGCATATTATAAATCCTGTCAGTCGCATCTTTGCTTTCGTCTGCCAGTTTTCTGATTTCGTCTGCTACAACTGCGAATCCCTTTCCTGCTTCTCCGGCTCTTGCAGCCTCTATTGCTGCGTTGAGGGCAAGCAGATTTGTCTGTTCTGCTATAGCTTTTATAGTATCTACAATACCCATTACATTCTGTGCGTAATCAGCGAGGCTGGTGACTTCTTTCTGTGTTTCTTCTGACTGGGATACTGCATTGTCTATTATTTTCACGATGTTTTTAACCGACGTGTTTCCATCTTCTGCTTTTTCAGAAGTTTCCCCGGCAAATCTGGAAAGATCCTGTGTATTCTCCGTGATCATCTGAGAGCCCACTGCTACCTCAGCGACTGTTTCGTTAACCTCTTCAACACTACTGGCAGCTTCCTGAGCGTTGCTGTCTATTATCTGTGCCTGTTTTGTCAGTCTGTCGCTGCTTTCTGACTGTTTCTGAGTTACTGTGGAGAATGTGTCCGAGGATTCCTCTATTTTTCCAGTAACGAGGGAAATATCTCCTATTATTCCCCTGAGCTTGTCTGACATATCGCTAAGGGCTTTGGCGATTTCGCCAATTTCATCTTCTCTTTCAATACTGAATTTAACTGTGAGGTCACCGTTACCGAATTTTCGTATATTTCTCTGAAGTTTCTTTAAAGGTCTTGCGAGGAAAATTGGCAAAGCTATGCAGCATGATACTCCGATTATCATTATTATTATGAAAAGCCAGGTTACATCGCCCGCTATGTCCTTTACATACTCAAGATTTTCCTGAGTACTTTGAGTTATGTAATCAGAAGCATTTTTGGAGGAATTCACTGCCCCGTCAACATAAAACTTGGAATTATTTTTAAGTGTATCTAAAATTTCATTAGTAGAAATTATTGATTTGAACAGATTACCGAATATTTCCGTGCTGCTTAACAGTTTTTCTTTAAGTAATTTGTAACTGGATTTTGTGAATAATTCATCATCAGTGGGTATCTCGTTCATATATAGGTTTATAGCAGAAAGCATTCCTTCTACCTGTTTATAAGATTCTTCTGTGACTTCAGACACTCCACTGTTTGCATTTATAATCATTACATAAAGTATATTCACGATTTTGTTCACATTTTGTGATTGTTTTAAATATGTATTTCTATCTTTATCGGTTTTTGCCGATTCGATTTTTTCAGTCACACTTTCCTGGGTAATTGTCATTTCATCAATAACGGGCTTAAGTTCTTCATTAAGCTGAATGTTGAGATTCATCGTATTGTCGGCCATAACTATTACCTGTTCCATACCTGATATGAAATGCTGAAGGTATGCATGTCCCTGTTCAATTTGTTCCTGGCTATCTTTCGGATATGCTTCTCTAAAATCGTACATTTCCTGAATTATTGGCTGAATTTTTTTGAGTTCCACAAGTCCATTCTCCAGATATTCTTTTTTTCTGGAATATTTAAACGCGTCGAGATTTGCATCTACTTTAATTGCTGCCCTTTCCACTTCGAAAGATCCCTCCAGTTGTGGTAATACCAACTGGTTTATCGTTTCTGTTTTACCTGAGATAATGAATACGCTCCACAGCGAACCCGCTCCCATCAACGCCGCAAGAACAATCATTGTGATGAATGCAAGAACGATTTTCGTTGTCATATTAAAATCTTTAAATTTCTTGATTTTCATATTTGCCTCCTGTTTTTAGTTTACATAAACATCCCTTTATACTTGTAATAATGAAATCGACAAATTATAGCATGAATCAGTCAAACGAATAAAAATCAATTTCTTTTTTTGAGACGAAAAAAAATAATTTATATTACGGTTAATTAAAATAAAATATATTAAAAAATAATCATCGTTGTATAAAAGTATAAAATACTTTTAAATATACAAATTCAGTTTATAGGGTTTTAATATACTTTGCATAAGTTCAGAAGTGAATTAGACTTTCTGAAAGTGTTGATAATTTAAAATTAAAATGATGATAAAATAATTATATTCTTAACCAGGGGAGAAATGAATGTCCAATGAAATAAAAATATACAATGCCAGTCTGCATAATTTGAAGAACATAGACTTAAGCATTAAAAAGGGATTTTTAACTGTTGTAACTGGAATCAGTGGTTCGGGAAAGTCTTCTATGATTTTTGACATATTGTATTCGCAGGGAAGGAGGCAATTCATTGAAAGCCTCGGTATACCCCTTCTGATGTATGAAGATACGGGACATTCGGGAATAGAAGGTCTTTCTGCCATAGTTGGTCAGAAACAGAATTTAAACAACCTATCTAATCCGAGATCGGTTGTGGGAACTTTTACCGGTATATTATCTGACTTGCGAACTTTCATGGTACATGTGGGAGAAATATTCTGTTCTGTATGTGGTGAAAAACTTGATAATAAAATGTACTGTAAAAACTGCAACAATACCGAAGCAAGGCTTTTTCCGGGACAGCTTTCATTCAACAGCCCTTTTGGTATGTGTATAAACTGTAAGGGTAAGGGTACCGTAACCGAGGTGAATTATCAATCTCTGCTGGACTTCGGGGAAGAATCGATAAAAGAATTTATTAAAAGGTTGCCAATAACTGCTAATGTCAGAAAAGAAGCTTTAGGCCTTCTTAAAAAGAAAGGAATAAATCAGGAAAGTAAATTCAGTGATTTACCGGAAGATATTCGGAAACTCATGATTTACGGAAAATATGGTGAATTCTGGGGTTTTATTCCGAATATTGAATGGAGAATGGAGAAGAAAAAACCGGAAGATATACCTTATATAGATAATATATGTCCTGAATGTCAAGGTAAAAGACTATCACCGGATGGGCTGAAAATCAGGTTGGAAAATCTTGATATATCTCAGTTGTCTTCGCTTACATTGCCGGAATTAAAGAAAATTATCCAGGCTGTTGAACCTTACAGGGATAATGTAAAACCAATTCAGCGTAAAATAATTAAATCGCTGAATCAGCTTATCGAAAGTGATTTATCGCATCTCACACTTTACCAGACTATTCCGTCTCTCAGTGGTGGGGAAATTCAGAGACTTCTGCTTTCAAAATATCTCAACACCGACATGAAATCGGTTATTTATATATTCGATGAGCCAACCTCCGGTTTGCATGAGGTTGAAAAAGAATTGCTGCTTTCACGTATTGCTAAAATAAAAGATAATGGAAATACGGTTATAATTGTTGAACACGATAGGAATACAATTGAGAAGGCTGAACGTATTGTTGATTTTGGGCCAGGTGCAGGAATTCATGGTGGGTATGTGGTTTACAACGGAATAAAAGAGGGTATTACAGATTGTGCTAAATCCAAAACGGGTAATTATTTTTCAAATGCTGATTTTTATGATGAAAAAATTAAAAAAACTCGAAACATACAAGACTCTCACTGTATAAGTATTAAAAACTGCAATGTGAAAAACCTGAAAAATATCAAGGTTAATATTCCCCTTGGGGTTACGGTAGGAGTAGCAGGGGTATCCGGAAGCGGCAAGAGTTCTCTTGTCAAACATTCCTTACTGCATCACCTTAAAAAGCATTTTAAAAATGCTAAATCTGAAATGGAATACGAAGATGTGTATTCTGACGATAAATACGGAATAGCGGAAGGCATTTCAAAAATAGATGGCTTTTCCTTTATGGGACAGAATCCTATAGGCAGGAATAACAGGTCCAACATCATAACGTATATAGGAATTGCCAATAATGTGAGGAAATTCTTTGCGCAAACAGATCTTGCCTTGAAAAACGGGTTGAATGATTCCTGGTTCTCGTTCAATTCCAAAGGTGGGTGTGATTTCTGTAAGGGTGCAGGTAGAATCGGAAAATATCTCAGAGGTGTTGGTGATGTATATTCAACTTGCCCGAAATGTAAAGGAAAAAGGTATTCAAAAGCAGTTCTTGAAATTAAATACCGGGATAAAAATATTTTAGATGTTCTTGATATGGAGATAGAAGAGGCGGCAGATTTTTTTGCATTGGATACGAATATTTCTAAAATGCTGTACACACTTTATTCATGCGGTATGGGGTATCTGAAACTTGGACAGCCCACCAGCACAGTAAGCGGAGGGGAAGCACAGAGGTTGAAACTGGCATGTGAGCTTGGCAAAAATAGAAGTGGGAATATTCTGTACATTCTCGATGAACCAACTACCGGACTCAGCTTTCATGATGTTTTTCAACTTATTCCATTACTGGAATTACTGGTGGAAGAGGGAAATTCTGTTCTGATAGTGGAGCACGATCCTTTAATGCTGCGGGCATGTGATTACATAATAGAGATGGGACCGGGGCATGGGCCCTATGGGGGAGAAATTATAAATTGCGGAACAGTGAATCAAATCAGGGAGAATAGTAATTCACTGATCGGAAGATATTTAAAGTGATGGGAAGTATTTTGATATAATTGAAACGGAAGCGGCCATACACCGCTTCCGTTTAGGAAAGTCTGTTTTTTCAGAGTTCGTATTTTCTGAGTAAGTCGTCTACGGCTTCTCTCAACAATGCGGACTCTGTTTTTTTAGTTTTTACTGAAAGTTTGTTTAGTCCGTCAAGCTGTGAATGCAGAAAATAGCTGGATTTAAGAACCATTTTCTGTTCTCTGGAATTCGGGGCAAAAACCATTCTGTTTCTTCCCTGTTTTTTTGCGTTTACGAGGCCTTCGGAACATAAATTCAGAAGTCTGACGACATTTTCGGCGGTTCTTCCCATTTCACCTACGGAACCACTTACCGTGATATCAATTTCTCTGTCCTTGTAGGCTATTTTTCTGGATGCTATTATTTTTCTTACTTCTTCCAGTTCCATAAACATCGCCTCAAGTGAACAATTCGTACAGTAAATATAGAATTCATCTCCGAACCTTCTTACGCTGAATCCCTGTGGCAAACATTCCTCAAGTGTTTCCCTGACATACCTCAGTACTTCGTCACCGCCTTCGAAACCGTATTCTTTGTTTATTGCGTCGAATTTGTCTATATCGACATCTCCAACTGTCAGAGTATCCATTTCAGAAAGCTGAATCAATTCCATTGAGAATTCATCGAATTCATTTCTGGACATATTTTTTCCTCCTAATATATGTTAATATATATACATACATATATATATATATATTAACATATATATGTGTAAAAATCAAATTTTATGAATAATCTCCTGAGACTACATATTTAATTCTGATGATATATAATCTTGTAATTGATTGATATAAAATATGGTTGTTTGTAGAAGCTATGCCGTCATAAAAATCCACACAGTTTAGACAGAATAAATTTATATTGATTATTAAGCTTATGAGAATAAGAGGGGAATTATGAAATATTCTTTTTTAGCAAAGTATGATTGTGAAAATGTTGAATCTGCAGGAAAGCATGAAGCCGAATACGAGTCTGTCGATTCGCTTATAAAACGTAATTATGGAAGAATTAACGGAATAATAATCCTTAAGAACGGAGAAATAGCATTCGAAAAATACTACAATGGATTTGGGAAGGAGTCACCCAATGTCCTGATGTCTGTTACCAAGAGTTTTATATCTTGTCTTATAGGTATTGCGATAAAAGAAAAAGGAGCTGCCTTTCTTGATGCGAGTGTTATGGAGATGTTTCCGGATAAGAAATTTTCCAGCATTTTGTTCAGTCATATTACCGTAAGAAATTTGCTCATGATGAATTCGGGGATTTTAATGTTACCCGGCAGAAATGGTTCCGAACCACTTGCCGGAAGGATGGTTAATTCACCGAATTGGTTTGAATTCATAAGCAAATTGAGGGTAGATGCTTCCAAAATAGGTTTTTTTACCTATAACAGCATAAATTCACATTTGTTGTCATGTGTGATCAGTGAAGTAACTGGAAAAAATGCATGCGAATATGCAGCCGAAAAGTTACCTTTTATCTCGAAATCTTTCGTATCTAAAAAAGGGATATACGATCTTGAAGCGATTATGAAGGATTATTCTTTTGGATGGCATGAAGATAGACAGGGAAATAGCACAGGTGGATGGGGGCTGTGCCTGTCGCTTAGAGATATGGCGAATTTCGGATGTTTTTATCTTAATAGAGGAATCTGGAACGGTAAACGGATTGTGGATGAAGAATATCTGGGGAATTCCGTTAAAAAATACGATGAAAAATTCGATTACGGTTATCACTGGTGGGTTGAAACCGTAAAGGGTATGAATACTTTTTCGGCAAGAGGTTGGGGTGGACAATTGATCCTTTGTGTTCCCGAAAAGGAAATGGTCATAGCAATTTCCAGTAAGACGGATTCTAATTTCAATATTGCAACCAGCCCGGTGAATTTTGTGAAGACACATATACTTTAACTTTTTTATCAATATCTTCTTAGAAAGTGGGTTACTAATGATCAAAATAAAAAATGCATCTCTTCACAATTTGAAGGGAATAGACATTGAAATACCTGAAAACAAGCTGGTATGCGTTACTGGTGTATCAGGCAGTGGCAAAACAACTGCGATGTTCGATATTCTTTACGAGGAGAGTAAAAAAAGGCATATGGACATATCGGGATTTTCGAAAGATATATCCGAACATGCTGGATTTGATTCGATTGATAATATTACGCCGGTTGTGGCCATCAAACAGCAGAATGTTTCCGACACAAATCCACGTTCAACAGTGGGGACCAAAACCGGCATAATGGATTTACTGAAAATACTGTTTATGGTAGAAGGCCAGTATTATTGTATGTACTGTGATTCAAAGCTTGGAAATGAAACGGTTTGTAAATGCGGCCGGGAATTTCCGGAAAAAGACATGACATATCTGTCTTACAATTCTCCGCTTGGTATGTGCGAAACTTGTTCGGGAACGGGATATGTTACAAATATAAATTTTGATTCAATATTCGATAAAAGTCCCGATATATCGATAATAGATTTTTACACGGAAATAGGAAATAAAATGGGAGTGAAAAGGTCTTTTGCCCCTCCGGTCAAATATTTTTGCAAACATTATGGCTTGGATACGGAAATGGAATTTCTGAAACTGGACAGGGAAATTCAGAAAGATTTCTTACAGGGAGTGAATAATTCTGAAATAAAGTATCCCGGAGTTGAAGTTATGGTGAATGGTTGGATAAGACGGGGAAAGAAAAATGAAAGTTTTGCATTTGTTGAGATTTGTCCTGAATGTGGTGGTAAAAGATTGTCACAAGATTCTCTTTCTTTAAAAATTGACGGGAAATCTATTTCGGATTTTTGCCTGATGAGCGTGGCGGAAATGAAAAAGGAGCTTGGTTTTTTAGAAGTTAAACATATTTCTTCTGAAGCGAAAAATATAATTTCGTCAATATGCGGTAAACTGGAAGCTATGAAGGAAGTTGGACTCGGCTACCTTTCTCTTTTCAGAAACATGCCTTCACTAAGTGGTGGGGAATCACAGCGGCTGGCCATGATGATACAGCTGTCAAAAAAAATGAGTGGAATTACTTACGTTTTGGATGAACCCACCAGGGGATTACATTGTGCCGAAAAAGAGTCTCTGATCTCGAAAATCATAAATATGAAAGATGCAGGCAATTCGGTAATAGTTATAGAACATGATAAAAAGACGATAGAGAATTCGGATTATATAATGGATTTTGGGCCCAGAGCGGGAAAAAATGGAGGGGAAATAGTGTTTCAGGGGGAGTTTCGCGAGTTTTACGATAATTGGCAAAAAAAAGATGGTACCCTGACATCGGAATTTCTCTTTGATGAAAATATAAAAGAAAAAAATGTCAATTATGAGAAAGCTGAAGGACACCTCGGAATATTCAATGCTAGTTTGAATAATTTGAAGAACATAGATTTAAAAATACCGACAGGTATAAAAGTTGGAATAGCAGGGGTGTCGGGAAGTGGGAAAACATCTCTGATTTCTAAAACACTTTACCCTTTTTTGAAGAAAAAACTTGAAGTGATGAGAAAAGCCACGAAAGAGGACGATGGGCCAGATGATGAGGGTATGGAAATTCAGGAAGACAGAAATGTTGTTGTTGAAATCAACGATTGCAATTTAACAAAAGTGGTTAAATCTGATCAGAAACCCATTGGGAAAACTTCAAAGTCCATTCCTGCGACTTATCTGGGTTTGATGGAAGAGATTCAGAAAGAATTTGCAAATACTGCTGATGCGAAAAAGGCAGGGTATAAGAAAAATCATTTTTCATTCAATTCAAAAGGTGCATGTAACGGCTGTAATGGAAAAGGTTATAAAGAAGAATGGCTTATGGGGAATTATTACAGCCGTGAAACCTGCAATGAATGTGATGGTAAAAGATTTAAGCAGGAGATATTGGAAGTTGAAGTCAAAGGGAAGGATATATATGAAATACTCTGTATGGATTTTTTTGAGATAAGTGAAATTTTCAGTACAAATAAAAAGATATTGAATATCTGTAAAAAAGCCATCGAAATAGGTGTGGGTTATCTGCCAATCGGCCAGGTATCCACCACTTTAAGCGGAGGAGAATCTCAGAGGCTGAAACTTGTCAAGGCAATTCTTGAGGGGAAGAAAGGCAATTCTCTTTACATATTCGATGAACCCACAATAGGGTTGAGTGGATATGATGTTGAGAATTTTATGAAAGTCATAAATATGCTTGCAGAAAGAAATTCGATAATAATAATCGAGCATGATGTGGATATTCTCAACAAATGTGACTGGATTATAGAGCTTGGCCCTGAGGCTGGAGAAAATGGCGGTTACATAATATCGCAGGGTACCCCGGCAGATCTGATAAATGATAAAAATTCGCGTATAGGGAAATTTCTTTAAAGAAAAACCCCTTACACTTTAATGTGAAAAGGGTTTTGTTGAGGGCACTGAAAAAGCCATAAATAATCAGTGGCCTCGTTTTGTCTGCCTTATTTATTCGTATAAGTTTATCGAAAGTTCATTGTCGGGGGTGTTTAAATCTTCCGCTACTGTCATAATGACCGATGCAATCTGCTGATGAATAATGTTCATCGATTTTTTCAGCTTTGCCACCATTTTCACAGTCAGTTCATCCGGAACTTCGTCACCGGCATAATAACGGGCAATACAATTACAAGCCATATCCATTATCGTATAATCTTCTATTATTTTCTGTTCGATTATCTGTTTGAACAAAGAATCAACAACCATTTTTGATATTCCTCTCTTTATGAGTATCCCCTTTAAAGAACCGTTTATCATAGACCTTACACTGCTGTCGAGAAAATCTTTGGCGTATTGTGTGAAAGGTATTGATTTGTTGTAATTGTCTATGTTGTTTATGAGATAACTGTTTATTTCCACATTTCCGTTTCTGTCGAATTCTGCAATTCTGTAAGGAACTGGGTATGTTACCAGCGAACCTGTTTGAACATCGTATATTGAATTTCCATTTTCGCTGATACGCTTTGTGATATCCTGTGCGTGGAAATGTCCGGTGAATACCATATGCATTCCAAGATCTGCAAAATTGTCGCTGAGTATTTCCCAACCTTTGACTATGTATTCTGAAAAAATAAGATCCTGAACGGAAAAATGTTCTACGATACCATGATGCATCATACCAATTACGATCTGACCTTTTTCCCTGCCTTGTTTTATCTGTTCTTCTATCCAATTTATTGTGCTGTGTTTAAATCTGCCGCTTGTTTCAGGAGAATTTTTTTCTATGTTTTCATCGTAATCGCAGGAATCCATGGAAATAATCCTCAACCATTCCACCGGTTCCACAACATAGCTGAGAGAATCCCTGTCCGTAGATATTGCTTCGGAGAATCCGAATTCTTCGTATATTTTCCTGAATTCATAAGGATTTACCATTTCAGTTGGTGCTGTTCTGTTGTCTATGAACCTGGTGGCTTTGGGATTGTTGATATCATGATTTCCGGGCGTAACATAAACTTTCTTTCCACTTTTTTCTATACTTCTCAGAATGGATGCGAATTTCTGATGGCTTAACAACTCTCCGTCTTTTGTAAGGTCCCCACATACTATTACTATGTCACAATCTGATTCAGATAACAATTCTGCGGATTTTAAAGCTATTTCCTCACTGTAGAATAGCAGTTTTCGGTCATTTGCAAGATATTCCTCAAAAGCTTCCCCTTCAGAACCGAGTTCTTTTGCAATAATATGAGGATCGGTTATAATTCCAATTTTAAAATTCTTTTCGGCTTTTTCCATATTTTCGCCCCTTGCAAAAGTTTGAATCACCATAATTGTTGAAAGTATGGCAATAAACAAAATAATTTTTCTTTTCATATAACCCTCCGGAAAATAATTTTTTATCCCTTATAAACCTTATATATATAACGTCTTTTTTCTATGTACAATTCTGGAATATTATATATTTAAAATAAGTTTTTTTGTACGTAATTGAAAATCAAATCTTATTTTTTTCTTAATTATTTTATGATATATTTATCCTGAATTCTTTGTCTTTTATTGTCTTATGTGCTATTATAATTAGAATTTAACATATGTATTATTAAAATAAAATGTATTAAGTCGTGCCGGTTTCGCTTTTTATCTTTTAAATTTATAAGTTAATTTTTAGGAGCAGTGAATGTGAAAATCAGATTCGGTATTTTTCGTATTTTCATAATAATAACTCTGTCTGTTCTGACTTTGATCTTCGGTATCAATTCTTTTTTGGTCGAAAAACAATATTCTGCTTCGAGGGATAAAACTATAGAAAATGACAGACAGAAATATCTTGGAATGCTTTCGGATATCCTTTCTTCAAAATCCAGGTCTTTCGAAAAAAGAGTTGAAGTATCTTATTATGACATAAAAAATGGTGCACTCACCGAGGATAAAATAAAACTTTTTGCCAGTAAGATAAACAATATGTACAACAAGATGTTTGAAACTGTTTTCCTTGTTAATTGCACGGAAGACGATAAATGCATATGCAACAATGGCAATGTCAAATATATGAAAAGTGTTAAACCGTGGAAAGAGTCGATTGTCAGATTCGATAACGGTGTTTTGCCGATGGTTTCTAAGATTTTCAGCAATGAAGATGGTTTTTTTGTTGTATACATATTTGAGATTGATAAGGAAGAAGGTAACAGTAATTACTTAATTGGGATATTCGATATAGGGGAATTTTTAAATCAGTACTTGCTGGATGACCGTTTTGAATCTGTAGTAATGGATAAAAATGAAAAAATTCTTTACAGGGCAGATAATTTAACCAAATTTGGCGATGCAATATTCAAAAACGGAAATACTGTTGATAAGGATATTTTTAAGAACCTTAATAATGGTTTTTATGGTATTGAAACTATACAGTTGAATGGCAAGGACAGGTTTTCGGAGATATGGTCCAAAGTTGAGATAAAAGATGAACAATACAACATTGTTTCTATTTACATGCAGGACGAGGGGATATTTTCTTCAAGGTTCAGGGCAGGAAACTTTTTAATAATTTTATTTACAGTTTTATTGATTTCAATCGTTGCATTAATACATCTCGTAATGGTTAATTACAGAAGAAAAAATGATAAAAATTATGGTGGTTATTATTCGGATAAAAGCTCCGCTTATTCTCAGTATGAGAGACGTATATCCAGGATTTTCGAAAAAGCCGAGTTTGGTGTAGCGCTGTTTGATACTTCAGGCAAAATAATGGTATGCGATGAGTATTATCATAAAATAACTGGTTTTGACTGTGACGAATGCAGTTATGAGCAATGTATGGAAGCTATACATCCTATGGACAGTAAAAAAATAAGTCAGGCACTTGAAGAAATAGCAAACGATGAAATCGATTTTACTGAAACGGATATAAGGTTTAAAACAAGTAATGGGAACTGGATATGGATTGGATTGAAAATTTTTAAAACGGATCCAGAAAATGAACCGAAAAGTATCAGTATCATTTTTAAAGATATAACTGATAAGAAGAAAAAAGAAGAGAAACTTCAGGAAAGTATCAAGGAAGCGAAAAAAGCAGCGGAGTCAAAAGATGTATTTCTTGCGAGTATGAGTCATGAAATACGAACCCCTGTAAACGGTGTAATAGGTATATCCAAGATACTTGCTGATACTGAACTAAATGAAGATCAAAAACAGTACGTTGCCATGATCAGGACTGCCGCCAATAATTTGCTGGAGATAATAAACGATATTCTCGATCTTTCAAAAATACAGGCTAATATGATGAAGGCAAAAATGATGCCATTTGATTTGAGAAGTTTAATAGAAAAACAGGTAAAACTCTATGCACTGAAAGCACATGAAAAATCTCTGGAGATGAATCTGTTTATTTCACCTGAAATACCAAATGAACTTATCGGAGATTCTCAGATGTTACAGCAGGTATTGATTAATCTTATAAGTAATGCCGTTAAATTCACCGAAAAAGGTGAAATAAATATTATGGCCAGACTTGTAGAACAAAACGAAGGTGCCGTTGACATCGAATTTATGGTTGAAGATACGGGTATCGGTATAAAAGATGATGAAGTTAAGAACGTATTTGAAAGTTTTATACAACTGGATAATGGCATTTACAATGCCAATAAGGGTACGGGTCTGGGCCTGGCAATATCGAAAAATATGGTTCAGTTGATGGGAGGAAAGATTTCGCTCAGAAGTGTTCCGGGAAAGGGAACTCAGTTCTTCTTCAACGTTCCTTTTAAAATTGACAGGAGTAATAAAGTCCATGCAAAAAATAAGAATAGAAGTTATTCGATATTGAAAGATAAAAAAATATTGCTTGTTGACAGGAATAAAACGTCTGTTAATTATCTTTCCATGATTTTATCATCACATGGGATGAGTGTTTATTCCGTAATGGCAATTGAAGAAATTTCAAATTTACTTAAAGACAATTTCTTTGACCTTATACTCATAGATTCAAAAGAGATAAAAGATAGAGATTTGTCGAAGATAAAAGAGATGTTTTCCGGGGATAAGAAACAGATGGCAAGGACATGCCTTATGAGGAAAACAAATGAGATTGTGAAAACATCGGATGAATTCTGCTGTGCTTCCAGTGAACGTGGGATTTTAAAACCGGTATTCGTATCGGATATTGTCGCCCTGATTTCAAATCCATGTGATGACGAGGATAAAGAAAATTACTTATTTTTGAAGAAAAAAGTTCTGTTAGTGGAAGATGATCCAATAAATTTGAAAGTTGTGGAAATAACATTGTCAAAACACGGTTGTAATGTTGTATCCGCTATGGATGGTAAAATGGCTGTTGAAAAATATAAAAGTGATAATTATGATATGATTTTCATGGATATAAATATACCTGAAATGAATGGATGGGAAGTTACGAAAAAAATAAGGGAAATGGAAAAGGATTCCGGAAAACATACGTTAATAGTTGGGTTAAGTGCCCATGTTATGGATGAGGAAAGGAAAAAGTCACTGGAAATGGGTATGGATGAATATATGACTAAACCCATAGATGATAGGAAACTCAGAGAAATAATGGAAGATTTAATTTGATTTGCTGCTGTTTGCTTCCCATTATGTTGTTTAATCGTTTAATCAGTTTTTAGGAGAGTTATGAGAAATATCCTTAAAAAGTCACTTCTCCTGCTTCTTATTTTAATAATTGTTGTTGAATTTGCCTCATGTGCTTTAACTTTGAATACACTCCCGGCAAGCATACTCGGTCGTGGTATGAACATAGCCAATGCCCTGGAAGCTCCCAATGAGGGGGATTGGGGTGTTGTCATCGAAGATTATTTCTTCGGTGTGATTTTCCAGGCAGGGTTTAACACCGTGAGAATTCCCGTTAAATGGTCAGCTCATGCATCGGGAAATTATCCTTATACGATTGAGGAAGAGTTTTTCAGTCGAATAGATCATATAGTAAATACTGCTTTGTTCAATAGATTGAAAATAGTAATCAACGTTCACCACTATGATGAACTCATGGAAAACCCTGATGGATTTCATTCAGAAAGATTTTTAAGTATATGGGATCAGATAGCCAGACGGTATGATCAAATAGGTGAAAATCTGTATTTTGAACTGCTTAACGAGCCACATGGCAATCTCACTTTCGCTAAATGGAATGTGTTGATGAACAGGGCAATAGACGTTATAAGAGATATTTCTCCTGACAGGAAGATAATAATAACGGGAGCAAACTGGGGAAGCGCATACTCTCTCGAAAATGTCACACTTCCGGCAGACAAGACGAATTTGATAGCTTCGATTCATGTATATACACCTTCATTGTTCACAAAACAGGGTGCTCCCTGGATGGGAGATAGCTATGCCACAACGGGTGTGCAATGGCCTGGACCTCCCGAAGTGCCTATTCAGCCTGTACAGGCTGCCATGGATGATCCGGAAATAGCGCAGTGGTTTTATGAATACAATACTTTTCCATATTACAGTAACCCGGCTGGACCTGTTCCGCTTGAAACAGAACTGGATCGAGCTTTTTTCTGGTCGTTAAGAACCAGGGTTCCTATATGGGTTGGAGAGTTCGGAAGTTATGAAAAGGGAGAAATGCAGTACAGAAAAAACTGGACATCATTTGTCAGAGCAGAAGCGGAAAAAAGAGGGTTTACATGGGCCTACTGGGAATTCGCCGCTGGTTTTTCAGCATTCGACTTAGCTTCAGATAGCTGGAGAGTTGAAATATTGGATTCCTTGATTCCTTAAAACAGTTATGAATATAATTCGTCAAATCAGGTTGGTTCTTTTCCTCTATGTGCATTTTGTATCGGATGTGATTTCATCTCTTTTTTCAGGAAATCCGTGGCTTCTGAAAAAACGCTGTTGGCTGCTCTTTCAGCTTTCAATTTGTATTCCGAATCCATAACCGAAACGAATTCTACATTATGTTTTTTCAGGTCTTCCTCAAGTTTGAATACACTTTCACATTTCGAAGTGATGATATCGTATCTGTAAACCAGCAGTACATCGAATTCATCGAGTTCCATCATCATTCTGAAATATTCCTTGCTGGAATCTTTTATGTCTACATACTGTTTTATTATTTTGCAATCGTATTCCTCACAGTAATTTTTGATAGTTTTTATCTGTCCGGAAATGGATTTTTCATCGTTAGTCCTGCTGAAAACGTATATTGCGGCATTTTTCATGATTCTCACCTCCTTTAATTTTTGATTATATTAATGATACCATAAACATTTTTGTTGTATAATTAATCCGGGATTTAGGGCATGGATGTGATTATATGAAAAAGATCTGTTATGCCCACGTTGACTGCAATAATTTTTTTGTGTCCTGTGAAAGGGTTTTTCAACCCTTCCTAAAGAATGAACCCGTAATAGTCCTTTCGAATAACGATGGTTGTGTCGTTGCCAGGTCACAGGAAGTTAAGAAAATGGGAATTCCGATCAGTATTCCTTTTTTCAAGATAAAAGATTTTGCCAAAAAGAATAATATTTTCGTGTTTTCTTCAAATTACACTCTTTATGCCGATATGTCTGAACGTGTTTTCAGAGTCCTTTCCACTTTTTCAGAAGATATTTTCAAGTACTCAATAGATGAATCCTTTCTGAAATTTGAATCTCCCAATTTAAAAAGCATATCGCAACTCGCTTCCGAAATTGCATGTGTTACCAAAAAATGGACTGGCATTCCCGTATCTGTCGGATTTGGCCCGACAAAGACACTTGCAAAACTCTGCACCTACTGGGTGAAAAAATACCAAAAGGCAAATAAAAAAAACTATTACATATATTATGACGAAAGAAGTGATGAGTTACTGGCAGCCACTCCTGTGGAAAAAGTATGGGGAATAGGTAAAAGATATGGAAGTCATCTCATCAAAAAAGGAATAAAAACCGCAAAGGACCTCAAGAATGCGGATGAAAAATGGATTGATTCGGTTTTTGGGATTACCGTTCTGCGAACTGTCAGAGAACTGAAATGTGATTCCTGTATTGAAATCGAGAATGTCGATTCAAAAAAGAGTATTTTAAGATCAGGTTCTTTTGGTAAACCCATAACCGAATTTGAAACGTTGAATCAGGCAGTGGCTCTTTTCGTATCACGTGCAGCCATGAATTTAAGGAAGAGAAATTTACTCACAAAAGTTATGACCATATCCATAATGACATCTAAATATTCGGACGAAAAATATTATTCTTCGGTTCCATTGGCGCTTTTCACACCTTCAGACAACACTATGGAACTTCTTAAATATTCCAGGAAATGCCTGGAAAGGATTTTTAAGCCGGAATATGTTTACAGGAGAGCCGGGGTTTCACTCGAATGTCTGGTGAAAAAATCATCATATCAGGCGGCTTTTTTTGGTAATTATGATAGAAACCGGGAGGAAAAAGTACTGGATGTAATGGATAAGTTGAACAACAGTATGGGGAAAAACAAGATTTTTCTGGGAGCACTTGGGAATTTTGAAATTGTAGTGGACAGGAAAACAAGGCTATCGAAGAAATTTACCACAAAATGGGCTGAGATTCCCGAGGTAAAAAGCCGACATTGAACTAATTGAAAAGATCTTATTTAAACAAAAAGGGAGGCATTTTGCCTCCCCGTAAAATATAATTTCACATTTAATTCAATCAAACCCTATTATAGGGGAAAGGGGTAATAATTAGACGGGAAACAAGATTGATTTGTTTCAATTTAATTTATTATTTCATTTTTTTAGTGTACATTACTATGTTTATTTTTTAAACATATAAAATCGTTATAATTTAAAAAAATGATTGAACGTGATTATATTTGGAAAATCAGGTCAATTACTGGTATTATATATATAGAATATATTATGGAGGCGGGGCTATGGGGAATCATTCAGATTTTTTTCAGAAAATGATTTCGGACAAAAAAAATGGTATGCACAAAGGTATATATTCAGTTTGCAGTGTGAACAGATACGTTATCAAAGCGGCGATGAAAAAGGCATATGAAAATAATCATCATGTGCTTATAGAATCCACATGCAATCAGGTAAATCAATTTGGCGGATACTCAGGGATGAGGCCTGCCGACTTCAGGGAGTATGTGTTTGGTATAGCTGAAGAAGCAGGTTTCCCAGAGGATAAAATATTACTCGGTGGTGACCATCTTGGTCCCAATCCGTGGAGGGATGAATCTGCCGATTCCGCATTGGAAAAATCTTATGACCTTATAAGGGAGTATGTTCAGGCAGGTTATTCAAAAATACATCTCGATGCCAGTATGCTGTTGGGAGATGATTTACGCGATAAGGACGGGGCACTGGATTCAAGGATGATTGCCCTTCGTGCTGCGAAAATCTGTCAGGTGGCTGAGAAAGAGTTTTGCGAGCTTAAACTTAACGATATTTCCGCTTTTCCGCCGGTTTACGTTATAGGGACAGAAGTGCCCGTTCCCGGTGGTGTTACGGAAATTGAAGAAGGTCCTGGAATAACGTCTGCGGACGATATGGTAAATACGATTGAATTGTGTCGTGAATACTTTTACAAGTTCGATCTTGTAGATGCCTGGGAAAGAGTAATTGCCGTTGTGGTTCAACCGGGTTTGGAATTCTCCAACGAAGATATTTACGAGTATAAAAGGTGTGAAAAGAATATAGAACTTAAAAATAAAATAAAAGAATACGATAATCTGGTCATCGAAGCCCATTCAACGGATTATCAGACAGGTAAAAGTTTAAAACAGCTTGTAGAAGATGGATCGGGATTCTTAAAAGTCGGTCCTGCACTTACGTATGCTTTTCGTGAAGTGATAATATGTCTGGCATCTATCGAAAAAGAACTTTATGATTTTAAAATTATAAAAAACAACTCTAAAATTGAAGAAGTTTTGAAAAAGGCTATGTATGAAAATAATATTTACTGGAAAGATTACTATCATGGGAGCAGAGATGAAATAGCCTTTCAGATGAAATATGGTTTATCTGACAGGGTAAGGTATTACTGGAGTATTTTAAAAGTCAAGAATGCGCTTACGAAATTAAAAGGCAATCTTGATGAAGTTCAGATTCCACTGCCTATGATTTCTCAGTATCTGCCATACCAGTACGATAAAATAATTAACGGTCAGTTGCAAAAAAATGTGGACAGTATTATATGTGATTATATTGGAAAAGTGTTGGATGACTATGAATTTGCCATCAAAGAATGACTAAAAAATGAAATAATGGAGGGATAAAAATGCCTTTAGTACCGATGAAAGAAGTTATATACAAAGCCTATCGTGAAAATTATGCTATTCCCGGATTCAATTTTCAAACTTATGAAGACGCATGTGGAATAGTTAAGGGTGCAGCAGAATTGAACAGTCCCGTTGTGCTGATGACTGCGAGTAAATGTTTAGACCATCTTGGAATAGAGATGGCATCACAGGTTATGAGGATTATAGCCTCAAGATACGATATTCCGGTAGTTGCACATCTCGATCATGCCACTACTCTTGACCTTGTTTTTCAGGCGTTGAAATACGGCTACACATCCGTCATGTACGATGGATCTTTATTACCTGTGGAAGAAAATATAAAAAACACTAAAATAGTCGTCGAAGTTGCCAGAAGTTTTGGTGCGACCGTTGAAGCCGAGATTGGAAGAGTTGGAAAAGGGGAAGATGGGGAAGACCATTCGGAAATTCTGACAACTCCTGAAATGGCAAAACATTTTCTCGAAGAAACCGGAGTGGATGCGCTTGCCGTGGCCGTTGGAACTTGTCATGGAATGCAGAAACAGGCCGCGAATCTGCGTTATGATCTAGTTGAATCCATTTCCAAAGCGGTTGACGTGCCTCTGGTACTGCATGGTTCAAGTGGAGTTAAGGATGAAGATTTAAAAAGGCTTGCAACTACTTCTTCATTCTCCAAAGTCAATATAGGTACGGCACTTAAAACTGTTTACACAAAGAGGATAAGGGAAATACTTGCGGAAGAACCAAATCTGAAAACACAGGTTCCTTTGACGGAAAAGGCATCTGAAGCTGTTGTGGAAAAGGTAAAGGAGAAAATTGGATATCTCGGAAGTGCTGGTAAAGCATAACCGTTTCATTTAATATTTAAAACAAAAAAGAGCGATTTCAAATCGCTCTTTTTTGTTTTATTTTATAAAATTCAGAAATTAACCGACATGTTTATCTGGCCTCTGCCTTCTGTCTTGCGTTCGAATCCTAAAGAAGTATAGAGTGACAATGCGTTGTCGTTTTCAACATCTACGGCAAGGAAAGCTTTATCTGCGCCTTTTTCCTTTCCCCATTGCAACGCTTTAACGAGCATTTGCCTGCCATATCCATTTCCCTGATAATCAGGTCTCACTGCGATTTCTCTTATCCAGCATACGGTTTTTTCATTTGATGAATAAATGCCCAGCATCATGAAACCCACTGCTTTTTTATCCGAATATATGAACATTCCGTATCTCTGATTCTCTTTTTTCCATTCGGATAAAGACTCTATCGATTCACCTGCGAATCCTCTGGACATCTCAGAACAGGATACTGTTATTTCTTCGGCAAGTTCGGCATCGAAATCATCATTTATTTCTATATGATTTTTAAACTGTAAGTCCGAAGAAAAACTCTGAAGATCTTCTATCCAGTAATCGGCAAATTCCGCTTCCGGATAAAAACCGTTTTTAACAAGCATCAATTCCAGATCTTCCGGAACGAATCTGATTTCGAAATCACCCCTGGTATCCGCTACATCTTCTTTTGAATTGTTGAAAAGTTGAATGAAAGAGTTTGCCGAATTACAACCCATGAATATTTCTCCGTTTTCAACATCGAATCCAAGTATGACCTCAGAATTCTTGAATACTTTCATACCCTCCGGAACAGTGGTATAGAAAATATTATGGTATTTCTTACTCACCGCGATTTTTTCAAATTCCGCAGCATTCATCATAGCACCTCGTCTTAAATGATTTTGTTGACGAGATTATAGCATAAAAATGTAAAACTTTATCTGCTGTGAGTCTTTTATCATAAGGGAGACAGGGGTTATTTAATGAATTCCCAGAATTCAGATGGGGCATTTTCATTCTTTAGCTCTATTTCATGTATTCTGACACCTTCATTAAGCGGATTGCTGAAAGAGTGTTTATGCCATTCTTTCTCTGTGTTTCCCATTCTGACTTCAGTTTCGCCTGTGCTGCAGTTGTATATGGATGACCACAGACTTCCGAAATATTCACTGAAGTAAGGAGCGTTTAATCCTTGCGGATATTCAGTTGTGAGAATATTTTTCATATCTTCGATTTTGTATTTCCCATTTTCAGAACCGAAAGTGTTGAGAATATTTTCATATCTCACAAGTGACTGCCTGAAAAAATGTTTTCTATGTGGAATCATACTCTCAAGATTGAAATGATTCGTGTCGGCGAGCAGGAATTCAGCTGAATCATCATCAATAACTTTTCTTTCGATTTTTTCGGGTGTCTGTTCAACCAGCATGAGTTTACCATTTCTGTCGCCTACCATATAAGTAGGATTGCAGCCGCTTTTCATGCTCCTGATTACTTCCCATGCTTCATATATGTCTTTACAGTTATCGAGAACCTTTCTTATAACTGCCCAGAACATGAATCCATCTGCGTAATTATCTTCCAGAGGTGGTATTCCACCTGTCATAGTCATGGCAAGCCCATGTTCATTCAAGCCATCTATCCTGCCGAATATTACGGAAGAAAAACCCATATTCCTGGCATACCCGTCTTCTTTTATATCCATGAACATACAATCTGTCATATCGTGATTGAATTCGTAATTTCTGCCTATAAGAGTGTGACCATTTTCGGTAACCTTCGGATTTAAGGCAAAATGACTGCATGATCCTCTGAATTTATATGTCCACAGATAATAACAGATATCTTCGGGTTTGATTGAAAGCACCTCAGCCATTCCCTCAATTTCCCTGTTGACGTTCGGACAGTGTTTTTCAAAATATGAAACGATTTTTTTGATGGTTTCCGAAGAGAATTTACTGGCAAAGTCAGGCCTGTTGGTGACAAAAAACTTGAAGTCATCACTTTGGGATGCCATATATCCCAGTTTCTTACCGATTTCATATGCGCTGCCTTCAAGCGATATTTCCATATAATTTTTGTTGATTATCATTCTTATCCCTCCTCTGTGTTTACGAAGAGATTATATAAAAGCCGGTATGACATATGATGGCGTAGTGAAAATTATATGGGTTAATTATAAAAAGAACTAAACCCAATTGAAAACAATATCTTTTATGTTTTGAATAAGCGAAAATGAGAAACCCTTTTAAAAGAAATAAAAACAAACTTAAAGAAACCTCCAAAAAAGAATGGAAATAAACATTTTTTACATAGATATTATGGAATATTATCGGAGGTTTCTGAAATTTTTGTTTTAATTGTTAGTATAGCATTGCTGAATTTCTTAAGTTTTTTATTTTTCAACAAGTTCTGATTATTTGTTTTTAGACATATCGAGTTTTTTTCCATATATTTCGTTATTTTTATCCAGTTTTGCTGCAATTTCAAAATCCTGCTGAGCTTCAGAATACATACTATTATCGTAATACACTAAACCCCTTTGAAAAAAAGCTTCGGCAAGTCCATCGTTTATCTGAATAGCTTTATTAAAATCATCAACAGCTTTTTGAATTTCTCCTGTTAATTTAAAACATATACCTCTTTTTAGAAAAGCCAAAGCGTAATATTCGTTAAATTCAATTGCTTTGTTAAAATCTTTTATAGCCGAAGAATACGATTGACTCTTTAAGTAATTATCACCGCGGTTATAATAGGCTAGAGAAAATGTTGGGTCAATTTCAAGTGCCTTATTTAAATCGTTGATTGCAAGGTTAAAATTACCTCCTTTTGAATGAACTCCTGAACGGTTGTTATAGTACAGTGCTTTCAGGGGATTTAAAGCCAGAGCCTTGTTATAATCAGCTAAAGCGTGTGTAAGTTCTTCTATTTCTTCATAGGAAATAGCTCTGTTGTTATATGCGGAATCGTTGTTTAATTCACGTGTTAATACTTTACTGTAGTCTTCTATTGATTTCATATAATTTATTTCTTTATTTTCAAATCCGGCTACGATATCTGAAATTTTTCCTTCAATTTCATTGTCATATTCTGCTTTTATATAATAGGCGCTTCCTCGTTTGAAATATGCATCCATATTTTCAGGAGCATATTCAATTGCGGTTGTATAATCTTTTATTGCCAGGGCATACTTAATCGCAAATTCATTATAATCTTCCAGTTTCAGAGAACATCCCCTATATACCAGCTGATTTTCTACTTGAAGCATATATAAATAACCGCGGTTAACGTAAACTGAATAATAGTCCGGAAATGATTTTATAATAGTAGAATATTGATCAAGTGCCTTTTCATAGTCTTTATTATCTCTATATATGTTACCTAATGTTTCATATAAACCTGGATTACTGGGGTTGAGCTCTAATGATATCAAATAATCCGAAATAGCCTGGTTATTATCCCCCCTCAATCTGTAACAATTACCTCTCATTTCATAGATTTTGGGAGAGTTTGGGTTTATGTTTAAAATTACAGTATAGTCTTCGATTGCTTCATCATATTTATCTATATTGAAATAAGCATTTCCTCTGTTGTTATATGCCACAATAAAATTTGCATTTATTTTTATCACTTCTGAATAATCATCAATTGCTTCAAGGTATTTATCTGTTTTAAAGTACAGATTTCCTCTTTTTATATATGTGTAAATATTATTTGGATCACATTCTATTGATTTTTTATAGTCCGAAAAAGCATTATCTTTTTTTTCAAGTGCTTCATTTGCCATTCCCCTTTTCTGATAAGCTTCCGAATTATATGGATCAAGATTTATTATATAATCGAAGTCGCATATTGCCTCATAATAATTTCCGTTGTATAAATATGCGCTGCCACGGATTATGTATGCGTTGGTATCATTTTTATTACGGGATATAAATTTTGAAAAATCTTCAATTACATAATCGTATTTGCCCATATTGTAGTATGCCACCCCTCTGTTGAAATATCCATAATCGTAATCGGGATTCAGTTCCAGGGCTTTACTGTAATATAAAGCAGAGTTTTCATAGTCTTTTTCATCAAAAAAAGAACTTGCCTTGTTTAGGAAATTGTTGAATTCATCATAATTGTAAGCAAAAATGGTAGTTGAATAGATAAACAGAAAAATTAAAAAATATTTAATTCCAGATTTGATATTCATAATCTCCCCCTTTTTATTTTTTGTAAATATAATTCAGGATTACCACAGCAATTAAACATATTAAAAAAATGCAGAGAGATACTATTAGTGTTATTTTGCATATTTTAACTCGTATTTTGTTGTTTTTTTCAATTTTTTCTATGGAATCACCAAATACTTCAACTTTACCGCTAGAAGTGATAGTTATATTCGCTTTGTATTTATTGCTATAAAAAAATAAAGGAAGTATAATTAATGCTCCAAAAATACTTATTTTATATAATGATACTGCAATTAGCACAATAAAGGTTAGGAATATATATAAAAACACACGAGCTTTTTTTGAGTTTCTTGGTTTTTCCATAAATACTGAATTAAAAGTTGTTTTAACTATGGAAAACCCATAATTTTTATATATTTCCAAAGTTTGTTTGAAACTTTCATTTTTTTCCAAATCTGTTATTTCTAGATTTTTGGAATTTTTTTTGGAAACCTTATTATTTATAATATTTTTTTGATTTGTAATACTTTCTTCTATTACTGTTTTTGGGGTTTCCTGAACGTCTTTCCTTAAATAATTAATTATCAATGTAAGAATCAAAGTTCCACCGATCATTAAAATAATAGGTGTTAAAATAATTCCCAACATATATCTTCCTCCTCGAAAAAGTTTGTTATTAAGGAATTTTGAATTGAAATTTTTGTTTTCAGCAAAATAAATAAAAAACAAATTTTCGTTATCATGCTTCAGATAAAATTTTTATATTTGATGAATTTTAATAGTAGGATCTGAAACAATATTTTATTGTGCTTTTTTAACTCTTAAATTTTCGAAAATTATAATAAAAATCATGGATAGTCATTATTCATTTTTTTATAAACCTAGCGGTTATTGTTCTGTTTTTATCGAAATAAAAAGTATATGGATTCTTTTTGCTTAGCAGTTTTGATCCTTCATACCATCCTGAAAATTTATAGGACTTATATGGATATGCTGAGATTGTCAAATATAAATGTGCATTTATTTTATACTCAATACTATTAGACCAATTTTCATTCATAAAAGAAGAGTCGCTTATGTTAACTGTCCCGGATCTTGATGGAGATGTTAAGAGTTTTAGGCAAACATATCCGTTTATACTTTTCCTTTCCTTCTCATCTGGAATAGAAGTTTCTTCAAAATCGTAAGTATTAAAAATGTTTTGTTCTGAAGATAACGAATGAAGTAAATCTGTGTAATCTACTTTTTTTACGGATAATTTTTTGTTCCCACCATTCTTTAAGTCTATTTCAATATTGTCAAAAACAACTCCATCCCTGCATTCGGAGAACGAGGAGATATTGAAGAAATTAATACCTTCAAATATTGTATCGGAAGTAGCTATTTCTTTATTATCTAAAAATACAGAGAATGTCTTTTTATCGCTGGATTTGTATTTATTGTTCTTGCTAAAATCAAATTGGATTTTCAAGTGATACCAATTATTTATTTTCAGCTCAGAATATTGTTCCCATTCGCTGAATTCATCCCCAATATCCCTCATAAATCCACCAATAAAAGGAACATCGAATTTATTTATAAAATTCACATTGAATCCTTCATATAAATTATTATTTTTAATTTTTAACAGATCAATTCTAGTATTACAACTTGGACCAAAGAATTTGAAATCAAATTCAATAGTTCCGGAAATAAAATCATTTTCAAAAAATCTGCTTAAGCTTATAAGTGAGTTTTCATCAGGGTTTGTAAAAACCAATCCGTAAAGACTCTTTCCCTCCCACTTAATATTTGCTTCTCCATTTGATTTTTTATAAATTAAAGCCCAATCAAGTTTTGCTTCTCCAAGTTTATAACTGTTAAAAGTATCTTTTATAGAATAATCCTCTCCAAATACCGAAAAAGTAATTATCATTAAAATGAGTATATTCAATAAATATTTTTTCATACACATTCTCCTTTTATAAATTTGGGAATTGGCTCTCAGATACAGGACTTGCAGAAGTATTGCCACCAAGTAATGGGTTTAAGGTTATAGTCCAGATGTTGTTCTTACCGAATTCAAATGGGATATCAAATTTTTGTTTTACATCACAATTTACGAAATCTTCACCATTCCAATCGGTACCAGCTTTATAAAATAAATAATATCTTCCGGGTTTAATATTCTGAATTTTAAAACTGCTTTCCTTTCTTTCCATAGCTCTTATATATGCAACATAGCAGATTTTTTTATTTATATCTGTCACTACTATCACAATATCTTTTTTAAAGTGATTATTAATTCTCAGTTCTGAAAGTGAACCGATATACTCAATTTTTTTTAAAATTTCAGAGTGTGGCCTGTAAGTTCCCAAAGGTATGTCATAATGATTTAATTCATATTCTGTATATTTATTATTTCCACTAATCCATCCCGAAATTCCATCGACATCATTAAATACCTTTATCCACTGAAAATCATTTGTCATTCCGATTATCAATAGTTTGTCATCTTTATTTGCCTTGGATACTTTTTCAAATTTTGTTCCCGGATTCTCATAAATAATAGAATTTCTTTTCAGCAGCAAATAAGGACCCTTATCTATTGCTGTATTTATTTTTTCCTTATTACCTGCCTTATAAAGCCGGTAAAAGCTTTGATAATTATATTCCCTGGCAAAAGTGCTACCAACACTCAGTATTACGAAAATAATTAAAATAATAAAAGCTTTTCTCATAAAAACACCCCTTAAAATTTAGGTATGGAAATATTTAATTAAATAATTTAACTTCCAGGAAATCAGAAAATGAATATATAAGAAATGAATTCCCATTTTCATTCTTAAAATCGGTACAAGAAATCGATTCAGGTAACATAAGCCTTTTTTCTGCTTTTAATTCTTCATTCATTAAAACAATAGTTCCATCACATCCGGAAACGAATATTCTTCCATCATTGAATTTCGCATTGTTAATGTCTTTAAAAGGAATTTCAACCATTTTTTTGCTTCTGACACCGAGATTTTTAAAGTCATATTCGACAAGCATACAATTTCCATTTTTATCACAGCTTAAAATTCTGTTATTTTCATCTATATCGACTGACTTTATTGCACAATCATGACCGTATATTTCTTTTTCCTCTTTCAGGTCGGAAGCATATAACTTTCCTTCCGAAGTGGAAAAAATCGAATAATCATCTTTGGAAATGGCTATGGAAGTAATGGGATAATATTTGTTGCCTTTGAAATGATAAACATGCTTCTTGTCAGCAAAATTGAAACAAAGGACTTCTCCATCCCTTGAACAGGCAGCTATAATATTGTCGTTGCAATCCAGATCCAAAATCCATCCTTTCAGCTGGAAAAGTTTTTCCAAAGTATTATCAGCAAAATCATATCTATATACTTCTCCATTTTTCAAACCGATAAAGATAGTTTCTTCATCCAGGAAGCAAACGGATTTTACCTCTGATTTTAAATTTTTCCTTTTTATATCTGTACCATCAGGATTGTATAAATAAATCGAATCGGCAAACCCTACTGCGAATTTATTCTTATTTGAAATTCCGAAACAGGAAATATCTTTTTCAAAATCATATTTTTTCTCCTGAAGTTCGTATTTAAATTTAAGAAATATTTCCCGATTCTGGTTCAGATCAATATTCAAGTATTTTCTTTCGCCATCGTATATCGCAGTTATTTCATATTTTAACGGCTGCAATTCTGCCAAAAAAGGTGTGTAACCATAAAACTGATTGTTCATAAAAAGCTGGGCTGAAACATCACTTTTAATACTTAACAGATGTTTTTCCTGTTCCATTTTTAAGATGATTCTTTCTGGTTCGATTTCCGTGTTGAACTGATAACTGTTGCTCTTATACCCTTTCTTTTTCATCGTAAGAGTATGTATTCCAACAGTTATATCTTTGTAAACCGGAGAAATTCCTATAAAATTTCCATCCAGGTATACTTCGCAATTAGATACATCTGATACCAGTTTCTTGCCTATTGAAGCTTTTTTCATTGAAAAATTCAGAGAAAGTTCAGAATTATCGATTTCAAATTCATGTATAATGTCTTCAAAGCCTTCTTTAATGATCTTTAAAACATGTTTTCCATAATCCTTATTTATTGTTATCGGAGTATTCCCGATAAATTTTTCATCTATAAAAACCTGACAATTTTTCTCTTCTGACATAATGGTTACTTTGCCGGTATCTGATATGAACTCAAGATTTATATTTTTCGTATCATCATGCTTTAAAAACAAATTCATCGTGATATCTTTATATCCTCTTCTCCTGGCATTCAGAACAGAACTTCCAGGCAAAATCTTTACCGATAAATTCCCTTCCGGTGAACTGCATTTATTCTCATACTCTCCGTTAACAAACACTTCGTAATCATTTAAATTTGAATTTATCAGCAAAGTAGATTCAAATATTGCATCCATACTTCTTCGCTTATCCGTTTCCGTATTGATAACAAAATCTATTTCTCCAACTTTATTTTCCGGAATTACTGATATATTGTGTACTCCTTCCTTTAACTTTAAATTCAAGGGAGTATTTCCCCTGTAATATCCGTTTTCTGTCACTTTTGAAGTTAAATTTGAATTTATCAGAAAAACTTTGCTGAATTCCGGATAGACTTTTTTTACCTCGCCTTCAAAAATCAGGATTTCTTCTTCAAAAGAAATATAATCTTTTTTAATCAATTTCAACATGTGTTTTCCGACAGAAACATTTTCAAGATGAGTTTTGTTTACTTTCTGCCCGTCCAGGAATATCTCCAGTGAATTTACATTTTCATAATTTATAAAAATAGATCCTGTTTTTCTCACAGGTTCATAATTTATCTTAAAAACGAAGTTCAGACACAGCATTTCTTTTGAGAAAGATACTTTTTTTTGGAAATCCTTAAATCCATGTTTTTTTATCTCAACAAGATATTCTTTCTGTTCATCAATTTTAATTATCTGACTTTTATCGATTTCCTTACCGTCCAAAAATACCGAACATTCCGATTCAATATTCTCAAGTTGAATATATCCACGCATTTCAAATTTTTTTCTTAAGATATCGCTTTTAAATAATTCTTTAAAACCTTCACCGATTGTTCTGGCATAATCTTCGTAGTCTCCGTAATTTAAGCTCTCATCAGTCAATAATTTTGGAGAATAAACTTCTAAACTTTCTATAATTTTCCTTGCTTCATCGTATTTTTTCTTTGAAATATTATTTTCCAGTTCAAGATAAACTCTGCTATAAATATCTTTGTACTCATTAGTCTTTAAAAGGAACTCTCCCTCTTTTTCATAGTCGACAAAATCTCCCCTGATTACGGAATCGTTTATGAATTTTTTTTGTTCGATTATCAATTGTTCCAGCTCATCAATCCTTTTATTAAGTATGGATAATTTCTCTTCAGTTTGCGTATTTTCCGAAAATTTACCTGTAATATTCCTGGTGATTTCCTGAATATCATCGAATTTTAAATAAATCACAAGTCCAAGGATTATAAGTAAAGTAATTATTATAATTTTTTTCATACTCATCACATCCATTGAAATTCCCTCATTTAAAATGAGGGAATTTAATTATTAGTTTATTGGTGATAACTTTTCTGGTAATTCGGAAAGATCAGTTTCAGACTCAGTATCGTTTGAATTCGCTATATTTATTGAATAATCGGGAATTGATTTACTGAATTCTGTAATCGTTTCACCTTCAAGTTCGAGTTGATCAAAGGCTTCTGAGATTTTTTCAGCTTCTTCCATTAAATTCTGATAACTGCTTTTACTGCTTTTTTCGAAATCATTGCTGAATTGATTGAGTATTTTTTCATTTTGAGCTAGCTGAACCTTAAACTTCTCAATTTTAATTTCCCAATCCCTTTTATCCCTGGTTATTTTGTTGATTTTTTCTTCGAGTAATTCGACATTATTTTTTTGAAATTTAATTTTTTCATTATAAACCTGATAAAGCTCGTTGATGTTATTCAGTTTTTCATTTATCAATTCCAAATTTTCGGAATGTTTTTTTGCGGATACTGATTGCCCTCCTATATTAATTATTACGGAATTATCATTTTCCCATAATTCCGTGCTGGAGTCTAATCCTGTTGACAGTATTTCCTGTTGTTTTTTACGTAAATCGTATTCTTCTACCAGCCCGTTTATTTTTTCTTTTGTCTTTTCGTATTCAGTTTTTTCAATTGTATATTCTTTCATCGCTGAAGTTTTTTCTTTTTCGAAATCGGATAACATATTTTCGGCAGCAGAAATTGCATTTCTATTTGCACTGACTTTTTTGCTCCATGCTTCAATATTTTCCTTCAAAGCTCTGAAATCAGCATTTCCCTGGCTGGTAAATGCAAAATAAATTGCCACTCCTATTATTGCTATGATTATTATCGCCACTACCACTTTTAGCATTCCACTTCTTTTTTCAAGTTTCATAATTATCCCTCCGAAATAATGTTATTTGATGTTTCGTAAATGTATTTCATACATTCAATATCTGAAAATATATACCCTGTTAAAAATTATTTCCCGCAAGGGAAAAGTATTAATTTGTATATGTTATTTGTATTAAAAATAATTGTATAATAGGCTAAAACCTTTGCGGGGTGAGTTTTATGAAATTGAATATGTTTTTTATTTTATTGTTTATGGTATTCACCACAATATTTTTTTCAAATGATTATGCAATTCTGGTGGGAATAGACGATTATAAATACCTCGCCGATTTAAAATATGCCCGGAAAGATGCGGAGGATTTAAACGAAATATTGTCGGAGCATGATTTTGATATCAGGATGCTCACGGGAAATAATGTGGTAAAAGCAGACATTCTGGAGGGAATAAAGGATATTTCAAAAAAGTCAGACCAGAATGACAGGCTGCTTTTCTTCTTTTCGGGGCATGGAATAAATGGAACAGATGAATCTGAAAAAGGGCTGCTTACATATTATTCAGATCCATCTGAAATGTCTTATATACTTTCGCAAACTGAACTGAAAGCCGCATTGTCAAAATTCAAAGGCAAAAAAATAGTGATACTCGATGCCTGCTTTCAGGGAAAAAACCATAAAGATTTGTCGCTGAAAACAGAGTATTTCAACAGAGATATGTCTGAAGAATGTGATTTTATACTCACTTCAAGTGCCGCAAATCAGATATCGAACGATGGATTTTTCTTCGGGAATTTAGAAGTTCATAATGGAATTGCAGCGTACTATCTCATAAAATCTTTGAAAGGCGAAGCGGATGCCAACCGTGATTTCTGCCTGACATCAGAGGAACTTGAAAATTATTTCAAAGATTATGCACAGTTTATATCTGGAAACAACGGACAGGATATAGAGGTATATTTTAGATCGGAAAAAGATGAAATATTCATATTGAAACCTTCGGAAACTGATTATAAGCAAACTGAAGAAATTATGGATGAAACAATGCAAGAGTTACCTTCACAAGCCGAAAAAAACCTGGAAGAAAAGATAGTTTCCGATCATGAAATGGTTCTCGTCGAAGGCGGAAAATTCATGATGGGAAACAATGTCTTTAATTATGTTGAATTTATTGAATACGATGAAATCCCATCCCATCTGGCGATTTTAAATTACGATTTCTGGATAGGAAAAAAAGAAGTAACTTTCGATGAATACGAAAAATTCTGCAATACCATAGGAAAACAAATACCGGATGATAACGGTTTTGGCAGGGGGCAGTATCCGGTTGTGAACATAAGCTGGTGGGAAGCTGTCGGGTATTGTAACTGGCTGAGTATAACAGAAGGCTTAAGCCCGGCATATGACAGCAGGGGCAATTTTCTGGACAAATTCGGCATAGTCACGGATGATATTGAGGAAGTTGAGGGATACAGGCTGCCGACGGAAGCTGAATGGGAATACGCAGCCAGAGGAGGAAGAAAAACACATCTTTACAGATATGCAGGAAGCCCTGATTTAGAAGAAGTTGCATGGTACAGGGAAAACAGTGAGAGAAATATAAATTCCAATTCAGTCGATGCTTTTGTAAATTATGAAGTGGGGTTAAAAAAACCAAACGAACTGGGGTTATACGATATGAGCGGTAATGTCTGGGAATGGTGTACAGATTTTTACGATGAATTCTGGTATAGAAAGAACAACATCGTAAATCCAGTGAATTACACTTATTCAGAATTTAAAATCATAAAAGGTGGAAGTACACATTCGAATAAACATAAAACAGAAATCGCAGACCGGCATTGTACCGATTTCAGAAATCCTTATGATGATGTTGGGTTCAGACTTGTGAAGACGAGTATGAAAAAAAGTGAATATTCGGAAATTGAAGTACCTGTTTTTAATAAGGGAAAATTGAAAATAGAAAGTAATCCTCAGGGGGCAACTGTATATCTGAATGAAACGGAATTGGGAAAATCTCCTGGAGAATTTGAGATAGATGAAGGCTTTTACGATATAAAATTTATGAAAGAAGGTTATGAAACGTATCAGGATTATTTTTACATGAAACCGGACAGAGAATATTTCATAAATGCCGATCTTTTTGAAACACAAAGAGAAATTTCAGATGATAATTTCAATTCCCCCGAAATGGTTTTTGTCAGGGGAATTCCCTTCACAATGGGAATTGATTCCACAGATGACTACTATCAAAGTAACCCTTCATTTGAAGTTATTCTCGATTACGATTATTGGATTGGAAAATATGAGATAACGAATGATGAGTTTCTGAAATGTATAAACGATACTGAAATCATATCAGATGTTGACTGGGAAAATGTGATAGATATGAATTCAAAGATGTGCGATATAAAAATCAACGATTACGGTATTTTCTGCCTCAAAAGGAATGTGGGTAAAAAACCAGTTGTGATGATAAACAAAATTGCAGTGATGGGTTTCTGCAACTGGTTGAGTGAAAAATCGGGGTTTGCGAATGCTTATGATACCAAGGGGAATTTGCTGGATAAAAACGGTGAGATAACCAACGATGTAACAAAGGTTGAGGGGTACAGGCTGCCGACTGAAGTGGAATGGGAATTTGCGGCGATGGGCGGTGAATTAAGCAAAGGATACAGATATTCGGGAAGGAATTATCCCCATAGTATAGGCTGGTATTATCAGAACAGTGGAGATGTTTTTTTAGCCGATTCATTTGATAGTGTGGAAGTTTTCATGAACAATTGCAGACTTCATGATGTTGGAACGAAAAATCCCAATGAACTTGGAATACACGATATGAGTGGCAACGCATGGGAAATGTGCCAGGATAAATATCGTATATATAACGATAAAACTGAATATAACCCTGAAATAATAGAATTATCTGAAAATTATCCGAAAAGAGGCGGAGGATTTAATGAGCAATATGGTCACCTTTTAACAACATTCAGATACAGCGATTGTATTTACAGTTCGTCTCATGATCTTGGTTTCAGAGTTGCAAGAACCAATTTTAAGGAAAGTGAAAAGAAAAATTATATAGACAAAATTCATACTGACTTTCAATAGATAAAAAGAATAAACAGGAAAAATCTTTGATTTTCATACGCTTGCGTAGATAGGGATTATTACCCGTATTTATTGTTAAACTACAAACGGGAGGTTACAAGATGAAAAAAATATTTGCCATCGTTATTATGATTTTTTTGATGTTTACAACTATTTTCACGCTCACAGATCAGAAGCTGCTGCGGGTACAGTTTTTCAACGCAACCGGTCAGGAAATTTCACTTGCACATGAAAATGAAGTCATCGCCCTTGAAACGGTATATTTTTTCCCGAGAGGTGAAAATACTTTAAGTATAATCACCGGGGAAAAAAGTCAGGAAATTGATTTTCAGGTTTTAGACAGGGGAAATAAGGTACAGAATCTGTACCTAACTTCAAAATCACTTGGTGAATGTAACGGTTTTGCCGTAAAGGAACTGCCTGTGGATGAAATCAGGGTTTATTCACTGGATTTCATAATCGAAGAAGATTTGTTCTCGGTGGTTGTGAATGAAATAATGTCATCCGTAAAAGAGGAACAGGAATTGTCTGTCAATTACAATTCCCCGATAATAAACCTCGAAAGTAAAAGTGTCAAAGTGTCTATGTATAAAGATAATGACAGGGTTTTTGAAAAGATGATGGTTTTTAACGAAAAAAATATACCACCGCTCGATTTTTCGGGAATAGTTTTCCTGAAAAATAACGACAGGGTTGCTTTAGTGGATGATGACTGGGCTACATACTGTTATGATGAATATGTTAAAAACATAGGTGTTGAAGGAATTCAATATAAAGGTGATTTCAGTGAATTTGAAAAAATCGATATTGCTACAGAAAATGGTCAGGATAAAGTGTTCATAAACGGATATTTGATAGGATTTGGAAACACAACCGTATTTGTCAGCGGATACAAAGAATACGTTGTAAAAGTTGAAAAGGTGAATGGCGAAGTCGAGGAGATTAAAATAGAACCGGGGAAATTACCCCAAAATCTCTCTTTCTAAAGATTGATTTTCTAAAAGCGGTGGGAGTTTTTTCACCGCTTTTTTATTTTGAAGGAAATGTCCGGGTTTCCGTAAACCGTGAAAAAAGCCCAGCAAAATGCAGGTGAAGATCCGTATTTTTGTCTGAGTGATTTTATCACTTTCAGTTTTGAAAGCCTCAAACTGTTTGAAACCGTATATCCGTCGAACAGGTATTTGTAAAAACTAACGGATAATTCCTTTGCGAATTCATCGGGAATATCCCAGAGTGAAGAGATAACTGTGGGAATTTCCATGTTTATAAGGATTCGTGTGAAATTTAGACTTCCCTCGGTGATATGAATGTTTCCAGTTCCGCTGAAACACGTGGATAAAAAAACCAGCTTTGTTTCTGAAATATCTATATTTTGTATATCTTCATGACTGAATATATTGTCAATTGAAAAATCGTTTTTCTTGTCCGAATTTATCAGTATAAAACTTTTTAATCCTGATGGTATGTCTTTGCGGTCTATTTCACAGCCATGAGATATGAAGTGTAATATAGAATTGATTTTTAATGAGAGTAAATCAGATTTTGAGTTTAAAGTAGATACTTTCAGGCCATGATTTTCAAAAAGACTTTTCAGCTTTTCTTTTTCATCTTCAGCCCTGAATATTTCCCTGATTTTTTCACCTTTAAAATATTCGAAATTGAAGTCTGAGTTTGATATTAGGCTGAGGCCTTCGTTGTCATAATTTTTCTGCCTGAAGGAATTTACGGAAAAAAATGAATTTATATATGTGATTTCTTTTAATTCGATCAGCAATTCACCTCTGTGATTTTGCAACGCTTCGAAAGGCAGTTTGAAAAGAATATCCGTAGGGCATATTATAATTTTTTCATAACTGTACATGTCAACCGGACATAACAGCAGGTTGAAAAGCTGTTTTGAAAAGTAGTTTGATGTTTTTTTATAGTCGGAGAAAAATCCCTCGATCTTTACACTCAGATATTCCATATTACACAATGTATGGCAGTTTAGTTTTCCGTAGCTGTCAAATGTGAAGCACATCATTTTTTCATTTCCGCTTTCCATTTCCTTATACTTGTAATAATCAATTGTCAAACTGTTTTCGGCTAATTTTTCCGAAATATCTTCAAGTGAAATTTCCTTTTGAATGTAAATTTCCTTCGATGAAATATTTATAGATTCTATAGTCCTTATCTTTCTCTCCAGGAATTCCATTCTCATACCGTATTCTTTTATGTTTGATTCAGGTGGGAAGAGTATTTTTTCGGCGTATTCCCTTTTTAATTTCTCATATTCGCTATCGTTGTCAATTTCAAAATTTTCATCGTAACTCAGATTCGAACATATGCCCTTTCTCCGGGCGAGTAATTCGTATAGTTTTTTTAATTTATAATGATCCATATCTGTGTTGTTGAGTATGAATTCTATAAGCCTGCCATTCAGTTTTTCAACTTTATTCAAAAATGACAATTTGTCTTTTTCGGCAAGACCCAAAATTATTTTGGAGATTACCCGGTTTGTCATCTGTGAAGAAAACAATATTTTTTCATAATCATCTTTTATGATAGCCAATTCCAAAATCGAACCTGCATAATCAAGATTTTCAACACCTATGTTTTTGTTTATTTCTATAGATTTTTTTAAATATCCTGCTGAAAGAGATTTATCTCCTTTTAAGTTTAAAATCACAGCGATGTTGTAATTTATCTTGGCAAAATTATAACTGTTTTTCAATTCAGGTTTTGTAATATTTATAACTTCTGCCAGAGTTTCAAGGGCATTGTCCCAATCCTGCTCTTTGATGTATATTTTGGCGAGATTGTATTTCAGCGTTGCAAGATAACGTGTATCTGAATTGTTTTCATTAAGTGTTTCTATGGATTTTAATAAAATATTTTTTGCGATTTTAAAATTCCCGGTTTCCCTGTAAATTACTGAAAGGTTGTTCAGAATTTTACAGTAAATTACTTTTGGTGTGTTTGGATTCACTATTATTTTATTTAGAGTCGAAAATAAGAGTTTTTTTGCAGTATTAAAATTATTAAATCTTATGTACAATGAACTTAGGTTACTGTAAACCAGGTAGTATATCCTTAAATTGAAGTTCTCTTCCTGCTCAATAAGATTCAGGTATATATTTTCGGATTCGAAATATCTTCCCTGGCTTTTGTATATTTCTGATATGTTTATGCATACAAAAAAGTATTCTTCTGTATAGGTTAACCCCAAATATTCTTTGATTTTTTTTGATTTGATATAGCAAATTATGGCTTTTTCATAATTCCCCATATCTTTTAAGCATAAACCGTAGTTGTTGAGAAATTCGGATAAATAGAAGTCATTTTCATTCCCGTTTAAACTTTCAATTCTTTCGGGTATCAGAGATTTGAAAAAGTCGCATGCTTTTTTTATCTCTCCGTCGTTATAGAGTTTTTCGCCTTTTTCGAGTTGAGTTTTCCAGTAGAATTCATTTTCCATTTTTTGTCCCTGGTATTTTGAACTGGAATTTATAATTTCTCCGGTTCTATGATTAGGAAATATTTTCCATCTTTAACATTCTTGAATTCCGAATACCATTTGTTGTTGAAATTGTTGAATTTCGGTATTGCAATGATGGGATTTTCGGGTATGTTTTCTGGTATCAGCATAGTTATGGGGGTTTCTTCAAAATTCAGGAAATTTGAGAATTCAACTTTCACATCTATCTCATTTCCCTCAGATGTTATGCTTATTTCTCTGGATTTTTCATAGTCGTTGATGATAACTTTTCTTGAGTTTTCTATTTCAAGTTCTTCAGAATCTCCGGTATTTGCCCTCGAATAACCTATTTTATCACTGGAATATCTCGCAGACTGCCCTCTGTTATCGTAGTTTTCCAGAGTGAAATTCGATTGTCCCATACCGATTTTTTTATCGTAATATACATACGAAGCGTATTGCATTGCCGCTTTCTGTGCCCATAACCTCAATCTGTTCTTTATTATGGAATCCTTTGCCATCAGGAATGCAGTTTTCAGGGCGAGTATGATTTTTTTCCTTTCCTGTTCTTTTTTATAGGAAGAAAAACTCCAGTTATTTATATTTGTTGAAATTCTGTATATTCTTTTTGCCATAGTCGTACATGAATCACAATTCAGTATATGATTTTCGATTTTTTCTATTTCTTCCTCGGTCATATTGACATTTTCATCCAGCAGGTAATCTATGTATTCTGTTATTTGATTTTTCGATAGATGTTCATGCGCATTGTTCATTTTTCACACCCTTTTTATGGCTCTTTAATTCATATATACAGTTTTTAGATTTGATGTACGCAAGCAAATCAGATCATCAGATCACGTATTTTTTTCTTAACCCTTCCCGTCCAGTCATGTATGTTGCCAACTGCATCGTCGCTGAAATAATCGTTTAAGCAGGTTTTTCCGATTTCGTGATTGTAAATCTGCTTCAATCTCTTTTTTGCGGTGTAATCCTGAGGTATTATCATTTCGTTTACCTTCATTTCCAGTTTTTTCTTAAAAACTTCTGTTGATTTACCGATTTCGTCATTCTCATCTATATCTGTCTTATATGTATCCGATAGATTAAAAAACCTGGTGTCGTCCAGAATGATTCTGAACAGATTGTGCAGGTTTATATTTCCAAATTCTTCTATGATTTTTTTTGTTGAAAAATCATTTTTGCAGAGTATGAAAGTTATTATTTTCCAGGGATAATCTTTTAAATTCAGTAAACTGGTACAGAATTTTTCATATTCAAAATATTCATCTGCATTTTCTTCCGGAGAATTGAAATTTGATTCTGAATTGTAAATATCGGGTTCTTCAACCAGAATGGAATTCTGGTTTTCATAGTAATTTTTAATCCAGTCTGTTATGGAGCTTTGAGTTACATAAAGCAGCCATGTATAGAAAGATCCTTTGTAAGGATTGTAATTGTCTATGTTTTTTATAACTTTATTTATCACTTCATGTTTGATCACATCTATCTCCTGATAGTAATTATCGTGTATATTTTTTGACTCGAAATAATCGAAAATTATTTTTAAAACCGCATTTTCATATCTTTCCATCAGAATACCCAGATTGATTTTGGCTCTGTTTTTTGATGATTTGAGTAAAAACAGTTCAAAGGAATTCTTTCTCAATTCCTTCAGAAATTCCCCGTCTACCGTATTTTCGATTCTTGCCCATGTGACTGTTTTTGCTTCGTCGACAGATTTTGTGATTCTTTTATTTTCCTGCACACTGGCAGTATATGAAGAGCAGATTTTCAACTGTACCTTTATATGCCGTACGATAATGTTGTTGAATTCAGATGAAAAATCCAAATATCTTTTTTTGAGATTTTTTATATCACCAAACAATAAATCCATACTCAGTCTCCGATTTTTATGCTTTTTTCAGGATTGTGATCATCAATAATCAGCGAATTTTTTTTGTTATCCTGATAAAATGTCAGATAGTCTTGTTTTTCACGCAACATAATCACCTGTTCTTCACTGTTTGTATATGCCCTGCCATTTATGAAAAAAAGATTTCCCGTTTTGTTTTCAACGAATTTAACCGTTTTTTCATAATTTAAATTGTAGTCATAGCTGATGGTGTTCAGATTCCATGAAACACCTGATTTTTCCAGATAATCCATGTATTCATCGTTGTGAAAAGGCAGATTGCAGCTGTATTCATTCTTTCCGGAAAAGGACAGCATAGATTCGATGTCGTCTTTTAATTTCTGATTCAGTTTTTCGAATAGAAATAACTGGAAATATTCTATCCCGCAGTATTTTCCGTACAGTGTATAATTTCCACCGATTTTCTTTATTTCATCCTTTTTTAAAAACGAATTCACTGTTGATGAAGGCCATATAAGCAGATATTCACCTCTTGTGTTTATGTGAAAAAGAAAAACATGGCAATCATGATCAACTTTAAATATTATTTCCGGTAAATCGTCACCCTCCCTGAGGAATATTTTATCCCCACATTTGAACATCATCTGTGTATTGATAACGGGAACTTTTTCAGGGTATACGAAGTTTTGGGATATATCGACTTTTTGCGGGATGATAAACGGCATTTTCAGATTTCCCAAAAAAACGGATGTGAATACGAGAAACAGCAATGGAAATAATTTATTCATTTTGTCTCACCCATTATCACAAGCCTGTCGTCGGGGTATCTGACGGGAGTCTGGAAATAAAATTTTTTGTTTGCCGAATAAGTTCCCATTTCGTTATTTATGAATTCGTAAATTTCATCACTGTCGAGAACGCCGTCACCGTTCAATTCAGCCTGCCCTTTAAATGCCGACAGCAAATAATGTGTGAAAAGGCTGTTTTCCAGTTCATCGTAAACGTCAGAGGAAGTTTCACCAGCTTTTGAAGAGGCGAAAAAACAGAATCCTTCCATATTTTCTTTCTCATTTGAATAGAATTCGTCTGCATCGAACAAATTAACCGCAAATGTCTTGAAGGCATCTCCGGAATAACAGGTATCGAAAATGAATGTCACCCTCCTTGAATTCTCTTTCAGTAAATTGATATATCTGAAAATTTCATCGTCGATCAGATAAGTTTCCGCTTCTGTTTCCGAAAAATCATACGGGCATATTGACTCATCGAAATTGTCATCCTCATCACCGTTTAAATCTTTTATCTTCTTACCATGACCTGAAAAATAAAAGATTATGTCTTTTTGTTCGTTATTGATAGCTGAGAATTTATCCAGAAATTTTACTATGTTCTGTTTTGTGGCAGCTGTGTTTGTCAGCGTAAACATATTTTCAGGCGGAACGAAATAATGATCTTTCATCACCGATGAAAAATCTTCCGCATCTTTTTCAGGTGATTTGAGGTTGTTAAGGTGTTTATACCTACTTATCCCAACCGAAAGCACGTATGTGTTTTCAAGCGGTACAAATTCATAACAGTATTCTGTGCATACAATACTTATCGTTTCATATAATTTCTTTATAGTTGCAAGTTCAATTAAACCTTTGTTGTCCAATTCTTTTTTTATGTCAATTGAATCCGATTTGCTTTCTATGCCGTGTAAACATATCAAATACTCTTTTCCGGATTTTCTGGCGTTTAGCCTGAATTTATTATATCTGGGAAGTTGTAATTTCTGATGCTGGAAAATATAATTGCCGTTTTTTTCTCCCAATGGAAAAAGGCAGGATTCCTTTCCCTCGGAATCGATATGATATACGAGAAAATATCCTTTCCTTTCAGCTGAAAAACAGAAATCCAGATAGTCACCGCTTCTGTATTTAACATCGGAAAGGATGATTGAATTGTTTTGTGCAAACAAAGACCCTTCTGAAATTAAATTCAGAATATCGTCACAAAAATAAAAAACAGTTGATGATAAAAACAACAAAAATACGAAAATATTTTTCTTTTTCAAAATCATCACTTTTATAAAAGAGTTTATGCAACTATTATTTTATCACACAAAGTATTTGTATAATATTTTTATTAATAATTTATATTTATTGTCAGGGTTCGTGTTTATGTTAATTATTTCACTGTAAATGCTTATTGATAACGAATTTAATGTAAAAGTATTAAATGTGTGGTTTGAGTATTTTATTTGTATATATATGAAATTATATGTTAAAATATCGATGATTATATGACTGTTGTTTGAAGAAAACACTGTGATAATTTATTGAACGGCAAATTCTTTAATGTAAAGTTTTATTGTCAGTGTTTATGGAGAAATTTATATCATATTTTGGTTTCGCTGTTTAAAATGCATTTGTTTGAAATCTTAAAAGGAGGTATAAAAATGAAAAAGAAATTCGTGATTGCAGTTCTGCTTTTCTTAATGTTTATTACCGTTTTTTCCGCCAATAATCAGGTAATGCAGGCGTCTTTTCTGCCATTCTCAGACCAGAATGTCAGCCTGACACAGAGTGGTGAAGTTTTGAATGAATCTGATTTTTCTGATGCGGGTGCAGGCACTTTAAATTCGATAAAAGAGAAATTGAATACCCTTGTAGATGAACATTGGGCAACTTAAAACTTAGGGGATTTTCCTGGGTGAAATTTTTAATATAGTATAGGCAAAATCGGGTTATAGAATAAAAAATAGTAAATTTTTATGGTGGGAAAAATAAAAAAAATTTCCGTATAAGCAATGCTTTAAAAGCATTGCTTATTTGTTTTTAGAAATTATGATATAATAATACCGACCGACGGTATGTATTTGTTTGATATATATTTATTCAGAAATATTTAAAACTAAGAGGTGTATATGGCGGAGAACAGATCAAAGGAAGAGAGAATCGGGGAAATTATAAATGCGGCTATAGACGAGATTCTTGAAATGGGATATGACGGTGCGACTATGAATTCGATTGCCAGGCGTGCAGGGCTTTCAAAAGGCGGGGTGTACCATCATTTCAGCAACAAATTTGAAATCCTGCTTGCTGCTAACAACGAGTTGTTCAAGCCGGTTGATGCCATAGCTCAAAAGTGTTCATGTGAGGCAGATCCTGTAAAGGCTCTGAGTGATTTTATTGAGGATTATTTTTCATACTGGGAATCTAATGGTAAGGGTATCGCATTTGCTTTTTTAACGATGTCCAGCCTGGTTATGAATGGTGAAAATTCGGATTATTTTGACGGATACATAGAGGAATTTGGGAAATATTTCTCTCAGATGTATCAGCGTGGTATAGATGAAGGTGTTTTCAGGGACATTAACGTTGCCGACTGTGCGTATTCACTGATTGCAACTATGGATTATTCTTGCGGTGTTATGGCTGCATCTGAAAAATACGATGGCAGGTATTTCACCGAAAAAATAAAATGCCAATTCGTTTATGACGTTATGAAAAACGGAGGAAAAAATTGAAAAAAGTAAATATTTTTTATTTTTCGGGAACGGGAAACACGAAATACGTTGTAGATGCACTGGAAATCGAATTGTCAGCGAACTGTACTGTTGAAAAACACAATATTGAAAGTCCCGGAGCAGAAGTGAAGGCTGTGGAAGCCATTAAAAAAAGTGATTTGAATGTATTTGCATTTCCCGTTTATGCATTTGATTCACCGATTATCATAAACCGTTTTCTGAAAACGGTTAAAAAGATTAAAAACGGTAATTCCTTTAAAAACTGTAAGGCTGCTGTAATTGCCTGTCCGGGAGATACAAGCGGAATGAATCATACTGCCGCGAAGATGTTTTCAAACAAGTTGAAAAAGGCGGGATTTGAAGTTGTCAGGGAAGACCAGATAGCCATGCCACCAAATATTTTTGTGAAGATTACAGTTGAAGAGGGCAGAGACAGGCTTATAAAAGCCAATGAGAAAATTATTGAAATAGCGAAGAAGTACAACACCGGTGAAACGAACAGTCTTGAAGTCGGAGTTATGATGTATCCGCTTTATTACATTTCGAAATTGGAACATGTCGGTGCCAAATTCTTCGGAAAGGCGTATAAGGTCGACAAAGATAAATGTATAGACTGTGGTTTATGTATAAAGAAATGTCCACAAAAAAATATTACCGTTAAAAACGGTAATATTAAATTCGGATGGGACTGTATATTCTGTATGCGATGCTTATATTCATGCCCTGCCAGGGCAATAACTAATAAAATGGGTTTTGTATACTTTAAAGAGGGATATGACCTGAAAAAATACAAATGATATTTTTTGTGTAATATTTATCAGGCTTGACTTTTCATATGTACGTCCATCTGCGGAAAAGGTATGTTTATTCCGTTTTCGCTGAATCTGGTGAAAACAGTTTCATTCATATCGAATTGCAACGGCCAGTAATCGGATGCTTTACACCATATCCTTACGGTGAAATTCACCGAACTGTCAGCCAACTCGGTTAACAGTATCTGCGGAGCCGGATCTGTCAGTACTCTTAAATCATTTGATATTATTTCATTCAGTACAGATTTGACTTTTTCTACATTGGATTCGTAGCCAACCCCATAAACAAGTGAAAGCCTGCGATTTTCTTCATTTGAATAATTGGTAATTACGGATGTCGATATTTTTCCATTCGGGAAAAGTATGTGTTTGTTATCGGGGGTTTTCAGAATCGTGTTCATTATCTGAATTTCATGAACCGTTCCGGAAAATCCTGCTGCTTCGATATAGTCTCCGACTTTAAATGGTTTGAAAAACAGTATAAAAGCTCCGGCCGCGATATTTCCGAGGCTGTCTTTGAGTGCGAAACCGACTGCCACGCTTAAACCACCCAATATAGCGAAGAAAGAAGTCATGTCCACACCTATCATGCTCAGACAGGTGATGATGAGTATCATTTTCATGAAGAAATCGAAAAGTGTCCTCAGAAAACCGGTAAGTGAAGGTTCTATTTTCGATTTGTCCATTATCTTTACGAGAATCTTCTTTATGAGACCAATCAGCCACCATCCAATGACAAATGTGATGAGGGCGCCGACTATATGCCAGCCGAACTGTTGAAAATAATTGACCGACATGCCTATTATATCGTTTGCAGCTACGGTACCTGTTGCAGCATCCATAATATCTCCTCCTGTTTGTGATTTGTTATATTATAACAAATATGTAATAAATAAACAGAGGTATAGGGTTGCTTCAACAAGTTTTCCGGATATTTTTAGGAGCTTGTTTCCAGTTTCAGTGTTTTGAAGTAGCCAAATGTGATTAAAACAGCAGTGGTTCCCAGTATTCCAAAAAGAATCAGTAAAAATGTGTTCGTTTCGTTGATTTTACCAACGTTCGGTACGTACCATTCTCCAAACGCAACTGATATACATACTGTCAGTGCTTTTTTCAGCATTATTCCGTTGAGTATGTACCCAAATTGCTGTTTTTTTAACAGCATGACTATGGTGATGACTATTGCTGGAAACACTATTCCAAGATCCAGGACGAAAACACCGTATGTGTCGGCTGTTGCATGATTTGACATGTCTTTTGAAAGCAAAGTGAGCCATACCGGAATCAAAACTATTATCACGCTTGAAAGGTAAGCTATGGATGCCCACCTGTTTTTATTACTCAAAGTTATTGGTTTTGCCAGATTTTTGGTGTTGAACGAAATTAACCCGATAATTAGTGTGTAAAGGGACAAACTGAAAATTATTATGTAAATCAGGTAATGATCTGTGTACATTCCCTGAATCGTATAAAGCGCATAACCGTAGAATACATAGCCTGTAAGTCCCAATATGGCTATAAATGTTTTGAAGTTTTCTTTGATTAAGAACGAAAAGCCGAGTATTATTATCGTTATAGAGGCCGGGAGCATTATTATGTCCTGCGCCCTTGAACCGTGAACTAGAAATTCGGTGATGTTTCCGCTTTTCAGTATATCTTCGTAAATGTGGCTGTTGAATATTCCGTTGAATGCGGCAAAAACTGCCAATACGGAAAATGTTATTGCCATAAAAACAGCCAACCTGGAAAGTTTTTTATTCATATTAACTCCTTTCTGGTTTTGTAGTTTAGTTTAAATATTTTTTGTTGTTGGATGTTCTGTATTAAAATTATTGTCTAATAAATAATAGGGGGCTGTACCAGCTTTTTTGGGACCGTACCCGGTTATTACATGTGTATAAAATCAGATTTTTACGTTATGGTACATTCCTGATGGGGTAATTCATGAATTACCCCTACGTGTACAATCCCGAATGTAAAAACCCGAGATTCCTCGCCAACTCTCGGAATGACAAAAAGATTGGGTTTTTTGGTAATGCTTATTTAAAAGAATTTATTTTTTTTGCGAATTCCCTTATTCTTTCTTCATCAATACATTTTATGTCTTCTTTTGATTTTGTCATCATTTTCATCATCGTCCTTGCCACAAAACCCATTTCGCTGAAAATGAGTTCACCACCGAAAATTCCCTGAGCTATTGAATACTCGTAAACAGTTTTTGGAAACCCGTCTTCTATATACTCCATGGCTTTTTTACTCATTTCTATCGACGATACAAAAAGCCCGACAATTTTATCTTTCAGTAAATTCGTGTTTTCTTCACAGAATTTTTTTATATCTTTGTCTATCTGCCCTGCATATACCGGAGAACCTATTATTATCTTATCGAATTTGGAAAAATCAACTTTTCCGATATCTTTTTTATCGTATATTTCAACATCGCCATGTATTTGTGTTCTGAGATATGATGCGCATTTTGCTGTCGCTCCGCTTTTGCTTGCGTAAAGAATTGCCGTTTTCATATTTTTCTCCTTTTCTATCACTTCGATTGACTTAAAATGATTATTTCTCCAATAGCAGTCGATTTGTATAATTTATTATTTCGTTTAAATTGCCTCTTTTTACATTATCTCTTTCTTCAAGCATACCGTTACGTACGTCTTTATCGGAAGACAGAAAAGCCACCAGCCTGATCATAGTTCTGTCTATAAAATTAAAGCGTTTTAAAATGTACCTGCCTCCTACCGGAAACATTTTCACATTTTCAAGAATTTCGCTGTTTAAATTTTTTTCCATAACCGACATTATGAACTCTTTGTTTGCAGCACCGCTCGTTATCATTAAAATTACTTTTTTTCGTTTCAATATATTCCAGTTATCGGTTAAATATCCTTTTAATGAAAATTTTCCGCCGTGAAGGCTGCCACATAAAATTACAATATCAAAGCTATCTAAATTAAAACCGGAATTTGAAAATTCGCAAAGTTCAAACGGGAAATTTTCTTTTAGCATTTGTGCAAATTCGAGTGTGGAGCCGTATTTTGTTTTGTATATTATTATTCCTTTCATAAAATTCACCCCATCAGTTTGTTGAAATTATTGTGTTTATTTCTTTTAATAGAATTTTTGAATATCTATAAGAACTCTTTAGTAGAATTACATTGATTTCTGAAAATATTCAGTCCGTTTATGATTTTTACCCCAAATGTAATCTGGAAGATGTTAATTAGATTTTGGTCTGAATGTCAGCAAAATAGCAATACAGTTTTCAACAACTTCTTTTATGTAATTCTCATTTTCCATAATATCTACTCTGTTGCTTATAAGTTTGCATATAATTCCATGTATATAACTGTGGAGTATATCTGAAATTTTTTGTAAATCTTTTTCATCCAGTGAATAAGAAGTGAAATGGTTAATGTTGGTTATGAATTCCTTTGAAGCAAATCCCAATTTTTCCGCTATTTCTACAGGCGGTTCTCCCTGTAATTTATCCAGCCATATAAGACTGTATATTCCGGGGTTTTCAAGTGCAAACTCTATCTGACTGCTGAAAAAAAACCTGATTTTATCTTCCTTTTCATCAACATTTTCAATGGCTTTTGCTGAAAAAGCACAAAGGCGTTTGATGGACGGAAGCATACATTCCCATAAAAGCGCGTCGTAGTTTTTGAAATAATTGTATAAATTCTGATGAGAACAGCCTATTTTTCTGGCGACGGAGCGTAAGTTCACTTCCCTGGAACTCTGTTTTTCGTTTATAAGTTCTATAGTTGTTTCTATGAACTTCTCTTTCATATCATTGCTCATAAATTTATACACCTCAATAAATATCGCAACAAAAATTACCAGTGGTAATTACCACTGGTAATATAACATTTTATATTTATTTTGTCAACTGTTAATTTTCAATTGAAGAAATCCGTGTACTTTTTCAAAGCACATTGATATATACGAGCATTATCGGGATAAAATTCTTTTACTTCTATGGAATGTTTCAGTACTTCCCGGGTTTCATCGAAGCTGGAGAATATGTTTAGTGATTTCATCTGAATGATTATATTTCCTATTCCACTTCCTTCATAAGGTCCTGTATATAACGGAAGGCCTGTGATATTCGAAATTACCTGACAAAGCAGCCTGTTTTTACTGCCGCCGCCAACCGAATGTATTTTATCCAGTTTAATGTTGAAAACTCTTTCCAGCAAATTACGAGTTTTTTCTATTTTTAAGGCTATGCCTTCGAGAATGATACGCACTATTTCGCCAGGGGAAAAATCTTTTCCTTCTTTATGGCTTTTTATATAGTTTCTTATTTCGGAGTCTATATCCGAAGTTTTCTGAAAAATTTCATCATCCACGTCTATGAAACCGCTGAATGGTTCTGAAATTTGGGCGCAATGAATGAGTTCTGTTATTGATTTGTCAAAACCGTATTTTTCTTTCCAGGCTTTCCTTATGGATTCAAGAAGCCACAATCCGGTAGTAGTGGATATGCAGCGTAGTTTTCCGTCAGCACATCCTTCTACGGATAAATCATATTTTATAATTTCATCGGTATTTTCAATCTTATCGGTTACGATGCCGTTTATGCACCAGGACCCCAGACTTAAAATCAGAGTGTTTTCCAAATCGGTGGGAATCGATGCGAAGGCGGAAGCTGTATCATGAGTGGCAGGAAGAATTATTCTTGTATTGCTGTTTTCAAAATTTCCAACCGCAGAGCCGGTTTTCATAACCGGTGGCAGTATATCTTTGATGTTCATTTTTTTAAGCAAATCCAAACTCCATTTTTTCTTTCTATAATCGAAAAGTTGGGTTGTAGTGGCTTGTGTGAATTCGTATCCGATACTTTCCGGATTTTTTCCGGAAAGTACATAAGATATAAGCGATGGGATGGATAGCATGTTTCTGGTTTTTGATAGAATTTCCGGGAACAATTTCCTGTATGCCAGCAGCTGATAAACAGAATTGAATGGAAAGAATTTTGTCGGCACGGCTGCATCTATTACAGGTTTGAATTTCTCTATCTCCTCTTTTATTTTATCTTTCAAAGTGAACATCGACCTGTAATGGAAAGGATCTGCAAGCAGGTTTCCGTATTCATCTGTCATGCCAAAATCCACTCCCCATGAATCTATGCCCAGTGAGTTGAGTTTATTTTCTGATTCGTAATTTCTGATAATTCTTTTTATGTTATCGACAATTCTGTTGATATCCCAGTATGTTATTCCTCCATCGATATACGAAAAACTGGGGAATCTTCCAAGCTCTGAGAATTCAATGGATTTCTTATTTTTCTCTTTATCGATTTTTGCTGAGATTATCTTGGTTCCTGAAGCTCCCATATCAACTGCGACAAATGATTGATACACAATATCACCCGAATTCAGATTAAATGTTTATTTTCTTTACGGAATTCCTTTCGACAAGCTGAGTTTTAAGTACCACTTTGGAAGGTTCATAGTATTGATCGTCAATTCTGGCCAGCGTAGTTGTGGCTGCTATATGACCTATTTCAAGTATTGGCTGTTTTATGGTGGTCAATGGTGGATCGAATATGTCACTTTCTATTACATCCGTATACCCTATAAGAGATATGTCTTTGGGGACATCAAGTCCTTTGTTTCTGATATTCTTCAAGAAATTGCATGAAATGGAATGAGTGGTTGAGATCACTGCAGTGGGTTTCTCTGTCGATGAAAAGAATTTATCGAATTTTCCGGTTATATCGAAAGATGGATACAAATCATCCACTATCCAGTTTTCATCAACTTCCATTCTCAGTTTTTTGGTGGTTAGCAAAAAACCGTTTAACCTTTCTTCTATACAGAAATTACCCCTTTTGGACAATAAAATCCCTATTTTTCTGTGGCCCATTTTGTAAAGGTATTCCACGGCTTCACAAATTGCGGTTTTATTGTCCGTGCATACACTGTCAAATTCGTCGCATTCATGAAATTCCCTGTCGTAAAGGACTATCGGGATGTTTTTTCTTATCTCCCTGTAAATACTCAGGTTATTGCTGCCATCACGTGCAAATGCAGGGGCGGCTATTATTCCCAGTACTTTATTTTCCTGAAGCCATTTGAGGTAGATTTTTTCCTTGTTGACATCTTCATCGGTATTGCACATTATGAACCTGTAATTTCTGTGGAATAGAACAGATTCTATTCCCTTTAAAAAATTCAGAAAGAAAGGGTTTTGTATATTCGGGACTATAACTCCGAATATATTTGCGGAGTTTTCATTTTTTTCATCAATTTTAAACACGTATCCAATTTTTTTTGCTTCCCGTATGATTTCCTTCTTGAGAGAATTACCCACTCCTTCTTTGTTGGACAATGCTCTGGAAACCGTAGAAACTGAAATATCAAGTTTTTCGGCAATTTGTTTTAAGGTTGCTTTTTTCACGTCTTCATCTCCAATTACTCAAAAAAGTTGCGTAACAATTATACTAAAAAGAGAATAATAATTCAAATTAAGATCTATCTGGAATATTGCGAAAAAAAGGGTTTTTCTTAATTAATGCAAGATATGGACGATTAAACCCAAATAATTAATGCAAGTCATATTTTGGCAGATATATTCATTGAGGTAAAATAGATTATATCCACACAAATTTGCAGTATATTTTGCGCAAATTAGCATACAACTAAAAGGAGGTAATATTGTGAAAGGTAAGCTTTTATTAGTTTTAACTTTGATTGCTTTAGTGGCAACATCGGTTTTCGCAGCAGCTCCTGAAATTGCAGTAGTGGTAAAAATCACTGGTATTCCCTGGTTTAACAGGCTTGAGGAAGGTGTGCTTAAAGCGGCTGCCGATCTGAATGTGAATGCCTATCAGGTTGGTCCTACAGATGCCGACCCTGCACAGCAGGTAAAAATAGTGGAAGACCTTATAGCTAAAGGTGTTTCTGCTATATGTGTAATCCCTAATGATGCCGAAGCTATGGCACCGGTACTTAAAAAGGCCAGAGATAAGGGAATAATAGTGTTGACTCATGAATCACCTGACCAGAAAAATGCAGATTGGGATATTGAAGTTATAGACAATCTGAAATTCGGTCAGGAAAATTTTGAAAAACTTGCGGAATTAATGGGTGGAAAAGGAGAATTCGCAGTATTTGTCGGAGGACTTACAGTTCCTCTTCACAACTACTGGGCAGATGTTGGACTCAAACTCGTTGAAGAAAAATATCCTGAAATGAAACTAGTTACAGAAAGAATTCCATGTGGTGAAGATGTAAACCTTTCCAAACAGAAAACACAGGAATTACTCAGAAAATATCCAAACCTTAAAGGTATAGTCGGTTTTGGCAGCTTGGGCCCTATTGGTGCGGCAGAAGCACTTAAACAGAAGAGAATGAAAGATAAAGTCGCAGTTGTTGGAACGGTTCTTCCAGGACATGCTGCAAGTTATCTCAATCAGGGATACATAAACACCGGATATCTCTGGGATCCTGCAGATGCTGGCTATGCACTCGTATACGTTGCAAAATTGCTCGTAGATGGATTCCCTGTATACGAAGGTATGACGGTTCCCGGTCTCGGCGGTGCCAACGTGGATACCGAAAACAACATAATTAAATTCGATAAAATACTCGAAATAACAGCAGAAAACGCTGCTGAACTTGGTTTCTGATAAAAAAACCATTTGAAGATTGTTTTGCAACCGGGAGATAAATTAATACCGCGATAGGTTAACTGATCTCCCGGTTATTTTTATATAACGGAGGGCCGTTATGAATCGCGAAAAATTCCTCGAAATGCAAAATATAAATAAAAGATATGGCGGAGTTCATGCGCTGAAAAACGTGGATTTCACACTTGACATTGGCGAAGTTCATTGCCTTGTGGGGGAAAACGGTTCGGGAAAAAGTACGCTTATAAAGATTATTTCCGGAGTTGAACAACCTTCACATAATTCGCAAATAAGTATTAAAGGTGAAAGGGTTAAAACCCTCTCCCCGATAAAATCAGTTGAAAAGGGAATACAGGTTATTTACCAGGATTTATCCCTGTTTCCCAATCTTTCAGTTTACGAAAATATTTCCATATCGGATTACCTTGCTGGAAATCTCAGATTTGTAAAGCGTAAAAAAATGGGGCTTAAAGCAGTAGAGACTATGAAAAAAATAGATGTTTCCATAGACCCCGAAAAAATGGTCAGAGAGCTTCCGATTGCCCAGAAACAAGTTGTGGCAATACTAAGGGCTCTTGCGACGGATGCAGAACTCATAATTATGGACGAACCCACTGCCTCACTTTCAAAACATGAAATCGATGAATTACTCAAACTCATAAAAACTCTTCAGGAAAACGGAATAACCATAGTTTTTGTCAGTCATAAACTCGATGAAATTACTTCAATTTCCGATAAAGTCACGGTGCTGAGAGATGGTAATAAAATCGGAACATACGATGCAACCGAACTCGATGATAAAAAAATCGCATATCTTATGACCGGTGAAGAGTTTGAAATTAACAGAAAGAAAAGCAGTATACAGTTTGAAGAAAAACTACTTGAAGTAAAGAATATGAGTAAGAAAAAGAATTACAAAGACATATCTTTTACGCTTCATAAAGGTGAGGTTCTGGGTATAACGGGATTAATCGGTTCGGGAAGAACAGAACTTGCACTCACGCTTTTTGGAATGAACAGGCAGGACAATGGACAGATTATTATGAATGGAAAAAAAGTTAATTTCAAATCAAATTTTGAAGCCATTCAATCGGGTATTGCATACGTTCCCGAAGACAGGCTTTCGGAAGGGTTGATACTTCCGCAGTCCATATCGACAAATGTTGTCCTGAGTATACTTGACAGGCTGGTGAACAGGGCAAAGATACTCAACATGACGCATAAGGATGAAATTGTAAAAAAATGGATAAAGAATATCGGTGTTAAAACTGAAAACCCTGAAAATGCAGTAAACACACTTTCTGGTGGAAATCAGCAGAAAGTTGTGGTATCAAAATGGCTGGCAACGGATCCCGAAGTGCTTATTCTGGATAACCCCACGGTGGGAGTAGATATTGCGGCCAAACACGGGATTTACAACATAATGAGGGAATTTACCGCTAAAAACCTTGGGATAATTCTTATATCTGACGAAGCATCTGAAGTGTATCAGAATTCGGACAGGATTCTTATAATGTCAAAAGGCAGAATAGTTGAAGAAGTGCTTCCCTGTGAGATAACCGAAAAAGAATTGAACGATAAAATACTGGGAGGTGGCTTGAATGGGTAAACTGCTTAAGAAAAACGAATTCTATCTGGGTATGATACTTCTCGCCCTTATAGTTTTCCTGTCGATAGCTTCCGACCAGTTTCTGACACCGGGTAATTTACTGGAGCTGTTCACCAGCTATTCTTTTCTGGGGATAATGTCTGCTGGGATGCTTATAGTACTTATATCGGGAGGACTTGACCTTTCTTTCACGGCTATAGCAACCATAAGTCAATATGCAATGGCCACAATAATAATAAACTACGGGGGAAATATTTTCCTCGCATTCCTGATAGGTTCACTCATAGGATTGGGACTTGGATTGGTTAATGCCTTGCTGATACATTTTATAAAAGCGCACCCGATGATAATAACCATAGCCACTTTGAACGTTTTCAACGGATTACTGATGTTTTTCAGCAGGGGCAAATGGATTTACAATTTCCCCATGTGGTTTTCAGAACCGTATGACATAATGGTTTTTGAAAGTGCTCAGGGGGACATTTATCCGATAACACTGTCGCTTTTCCTTTTCATAGTTGTTTTTGTCGTAGTGGGGCTGTTTCTGAAATATACCATGCTGGGCAGAAAGATTTACGCTTTCGGCGGAAATAAGGAAGCGAGCAGGAGACTTGGATTCAGTGCACTCGGACTTACTCTTTTTATCTACGGGTTTATGGGGTTTTTAGCAGGGTTCGGTTCGGTTTCCCAGGCATTGATAATACAAACCGTTGCTCCAAATGCGATTGTGGGAAAGGAACTCGATGTAATCGCGGCCGTAGTTCTCGGAGGCGCCAGCCTTGCGGGTGGTACCGGAACAATTATAGGTACTTTCATGGGGGTTGCGTTAGTGGCAATAATTTCCAATGCGGTTATATTGCTTGGCATACCGTCTTACTGGTATCAGATTTTCCTTGGGGCTATCATAGTCGTATCGGTAAGCGTAACTGCATTGAATCATAAAAAGAATCTGAGAAAGGAGGCTGAAATCGATGTGGCGTGACATAGTTGGCAAATCAGGCAGTCTCTATAAGAAATATCCAAATCTTTCGATGCTCGGGATTATAATGATAATAACTCTGCTGCTTTTTTCGATAATGCTTCCCGGAAAATTCTTTACAGCATCTAATTTCAGTTCAATAGCGTTTCAGCTTCCGGAACTGGGGATTCTCACAATAGCCATGGCTATAACCATGCTGAGTGGCGGAATTAACCTGTCGATAATAGCAACTGCCAATATTTCCGGAATAGTTATGGCAAGCATAATAAAGTCCATGATGGCATCACCGGATGCTGCAGCAGGCGGTATAGTATTTCTGGCGATAATTGTCGGGATGGGCGTTGGGGCACTTGTAGGTGTTGTCAACGGAATAATAATCGCCTACATAGGTGTTTCCCCCATACTTGCCACTCTGGGAACCATGACACTCATTAACGGGATTTCCATACTGGTTACGAAAGGCTATGTCATATCGGGATTGCCGCAGGAAATGCTCGTAATAGGGAACGGTGAATTTCTTGGAATACCGGTTCCGTTTATCATATTCATAATAGTTGCTTTGATCATTGCATTCTGGCTGAGAAAGACCCCTTCGGGAATGAGCAATTACCTTATCGGCTCAAATGAAAAAGCGACGAGGTATTCGGGAGTGGATACCAAAAAAGTATTGATGAAAACCTATATCATATCCGGGATACTCTGTTCAGTAGCCGCTATGGTTATGATTGCCAGATTTAACTCGGCGCGTGCCGGATATGCCGAATCTTATCTTCTGGTAACGGTTCTCGCTTCAGTTTTTGGCGGAATAGATCCGAATGGCGGATTTGGTAAAGTGGCTGGACTTATCATGTCACTTTTCGTTTTGCAGATGGTGTCCTCAGGATTGAATCTGCTCGGAATAAACCCGTTTATAACGGTGGTTCTGTGGGGTGCAATACTTCTTGTGATAATGCTGGTAAGGCGTTTCAGGTTAAAAACGAGATAATTGGATTTTTAACAGAATGATAATCGGTGGTGAGTGAATGTGTTTTTAATGGGTATAGACATGGGAACTACCAGTGCAAAGGCGGTAATCACGGACATCAACGGCAGGGTGATCGCACAATCATCAAGTTCATATGATGTGATGACTCCAAAAAATTCCTGGGCTGAGCAGTGGCCGGACGTGTGGATTGACGGATCTGTAAAGGCGATTAAAAATTGTATCGGGATATTTAATGAAGAAAATCCTGACAGAACCAGGAAAATAATCGCAATAGCCGTAAGTGGTTTGTATGGAGGTTCGGGAATACCAGTTGATTTGCAAATGTCTCCGGTCAGGCCATGCATGATATGGATGGACAGGCGTGCAAGGCGGGAAACCGAATGGGTTAAAAGTAACGTCGACAGAAAATTACTCATGGATATAACCGGAAACTACGTCGATTCTTATTACGGTTTCACAAAAATGATGTGGCTGAAAAATAACGAACCGGAAAACTGGGAAAAGACATATAAATTTATAACACCTAAAGATTATCTCATATACAAAATGACAGGTATCGAATCAACGGATTACTCCTCTGCGGGAAACATCGGAGGGGTTTTCGATATTCATAAAAAAGAATGGTCTGAGGAAACCGTTAAGGCACTTGGATTATCCGTGGAAAAACTACCCGATAAAATAATCAAATCCACGGATGTTGCTGGACGAATTGAAAAGGAGTTTGCCGCTGTTACCGGGTTACATGAGGGAACCCCCGTTATATCGGGAGGGATTGACGCACCGGTTGCACAGTTAAGCGGTGGTGCGGTAAACAGAAAAGAGCATGTTGCTATGGTGGGAACCTCCATGTGCTGGGGGTTCCTGCATGGCGGAGACCATGTGTCACCAGGTCTTGTGAGTTTTCCATACATTATCGATGGAGAAGATACCATTTACACATTCGGTGGCGGTGCAACATCGGGAGCAGTTCCCGACTGGTTCGCAAAGCAGTTTGAAAACGAATACTCTGATAAAAAAATAGAATTTGAAAAACTCGGAAAGGAAGCTGCCGGAATATCTCCCGGAAGTGAGGGGTTACTTGTTCTTCCTTATTTCATGGGAGAAAGGTCTCCAATCTGGAATCCGGATGCCAGGGGAACGATATTCGGATTATCCCTTAATCACGGTAAAGGACATATATTCAGGGCGATGCTGGAATCTATAGCGTATTCCCTCAGGCATAATATGGAATTTGCGAAAGAATCCGGAGTCCAACTGGAACCCGTTTGCAGCATTGTGGGAGGAGCAGCTAAATCTGATCTCTGGATAAGTATATTTGCCGACATAACCGGTTACAGTTTCAGGAAAACCAGCGGAAATATAGAAGCTCCACTTGGCGATGCTTTTCTTGCCGGGTTGGGTTCGGGAATCATAAACGATGCAAATGAGATTAAAAACTGGATTGCCTACGAAGAAACCGTACAGCCGGATGAGACCAGTAAAAAAACGTATGAAGAGATGTACTATCTGTATAAAAAACTTTACGAAAACACGAAAGACATAATGAAAGAATTATCTGAGAAATACTCCTGAATAATTTTTTTCACATTCCACGCAATAATCCTTTTAATGTTTTCCCCACATATGTGGGGATCTTTTTTTATATGCCGTTTTGATTCTTATAATTCCTTTTTGACATACCTCTGGTTTTAAACATTTTAAAACGATCGTAGAACGGAACTACATCTTCGTCACATACGAGGTCAATCATGTATAAGTCTTTCAGGGTATCAAACATCAATTCAACAAGATGAGATCCTATTCCACGTTTTTTATATTCGGGAAGGACTTCCAGAAGTGGTATGTAGGCACTGAGAACTTTATCGGAAATTGCGTTGATAAATCCCACAACATTGCCGTTCGTTTCATCAACTGCCAGCCAGATAAAAGCGCTGTTTTCCAATATAGCCAGAGGCTTTTCTGCAGAAGGCGGATTTGGCCAATCGACAAAAAAACCTTTTAAATTTTCAAGTTCGATATTTTGTAAATTATCGACGTATTTGATCATAATAACTCTCCTTTTGGAAAATATTTCTTTAATTGAAGAAAGTAAGATTCATTGATAAGAAATGAATTTACGAGGGAAATACCGTTAATTATATCATGGAACAACTAAACCTAAAAACAAAAAACAGTTTACCAACAATTTTCTTGCCAGAACTCGAAATACATGTTATACTGAGAATGACAGACAAAAATTCTGAAAAAAGTCCCTTGAAGGGACTTTTTTTATTGCCGGTTTTATTTTTCCGCTTTTCTCACTTTTATAGCTCTGCCATTTTTTTCCGCAGTTTCGTTTTTCGTATTGTCAGGTGCCTTAATTTCGAAGAAATTAACAGTATCTCCCTTTTTTAATTTACATCTCTGATTTTGTATAACGTTGGTTAACGAATAAAAATAATCACCTTTTTCATTGCTGATTATCCCGAATCCGGGTAAAGTTCTCTTGATTATTCCTGTCAGGTAATTGTCTTCTGATGAATCATCTTTTATTTTAATAGAATAATTTGGCGGATTTCTGCCATCCTGAATTATCTCCATCATATCCGGTAATTCGAGTACAATTTCCAGTAAGGTTTTATGGTTATAATCTCTTGGGTCAAAACCGGGGAATCTGTTTCTAATTGTGGCTCCAAGGGTTGAAAGCCGTATTGTGCCGTCATCTTGCTGAAGGCTGTTTTCGATGGCATAATCCATTATGATGCTGATATCAAGCAATCCATTATCGTTATTAAATTCTATATCATTTATTTTTTCTTCTGAAATGCTTCTTATATTTTCCAGGTAAGTGTATTTGTTACACGAATTTACCCATATGGATTTTGCATTTTTCTTTCCTATACCTAAAACGTAAAAACCTTTTTCCCTTAACCGAAGTGCAAGGCTGTAAAAATCAGAGTCAGTAGATACTATACAAATGGAATTTATATTTGTGTTGATATGTGTAATTTCAATAGCGTCCATAATAATCGCATTATCTGTCGCGTTATCACCGGATCTGAACTGCTGTATAGCTCTTATGGGATGATGGAATAATTTTTCCTTCCAACCATTCATGTTGGGGGTTGTCCAATCTCCATAAATTCTTTTTATAAGAATTTCTCCTTCATTACTTACTTCACGTAAAATACTTTCCAGATAAGATGGTGATATATTATCTCCATCGATAAAGAGAGCGTATTTATTCATTTTACCTCCGCAATTGCAGTGATTTGAAATAAAAATTTATTATTTATTCTATCACATAAAATAAATAATAACTTCAAAAAATGATGTATAAACGCATTGCAGGATATTTGATGTTATCAAAATTAAAAACTAAACTCAAAAACAAAAAATAATTTACCGATATTTTTCTTGTCAACCCTGAAAATACGTGGTACAATGAAAATGATAAAATCACCAACAAGAAAAGTCCCTTTAAGGGACTTTTTTTATTGTCAATTTTATATGCTGCTTTATTTATGACTCTTTCAGCTTGTTTTTACCTGTTGATCTTTCGTTTCTCCAATTCTGTATGAAAATATAAAGTCCGTATATTCCGATGAAGAACATTATTAGGTCTTCGTATACCCCGTATTGTGGTACCTGAATAATTGGAGGGAATGGAACTGCCCATATTAAAAGTAATATGTACAGCAATTTGTTTTTTCTGATTTTTGCGATAGAAAGCATAGTCAAAGCGAATGCAGTTGTCGAACAGGGCAGTAATCCGAATAGTATTATGTGTGGGAATACACGCCCTGAAAGCATACCGAACAACGGATAACAGAAAATTGTTAGCAGAGAGATGAAGAATATCATCCGTTTGGTCTTGTTTTCTTTTGGTACTTCAAAATGTATGTTTCCCTTGAAAATATCTATGAAAAAAAGTAACCCCATGAGTATGAAAACTCCACCCTGTGCGATTTTCTGTGGTAATTCGAAATTACCCAGAACGATAAAGAACGTTATCCCTATAAATATAAAGCTGAGAGAGAAAAATATTTTGATGGTTTTGTTCACTATTTTTCCAGAGCTTATAACGAGAGATGCCGATAATACCATCCCTGCCACCATTACCACGATTTGTATCGGGAAAGTAGCCAGATTGTACTGTCCCATGTTTGCCCACCATAATTCTGCCGGCATGATAAAACCTCCTTATATTATAAAATTGTTAACCAAGTGAACTATAATTCAAAAAAATTATTTATCGCTGTTTGCCTTTTTTAAAGCAATCAGAACTTTTGAATTGAGTTTCAGCAGAAATTCTTCGAGGAATTCCTTATGTGTTTCTGAAAGAGAATCTATAATTCCTTTTATTTCACCGAACAGTTCTTTTTCAAATTCGTTGTGCTTTTTTGCGGCTTTAATTCCTTTTGGCGTCGCTATGAAATATACTTCCTTGTTGTTGTTTTCTGATTTTTCTTTTACAACCAGTTTCTTATCTATAAGTTTATTCACAAATTTTGAAACCGCACTTTTACTTACCCCAAGCTCAATTGACAACTCTGTCAGGTTAAGATTCGGTTTTTCGACTATAAGTACTACCGTGTGAATCTCTGAAGGATAAAGTAATTCGTCAATACCGAAATCCTTCGGGGAATTTTCAAATTCGTTGAAAAGGTTCAGACTTCTGAAATATTCTTTCGTGATACTTTCATAGTTCGCCATAATTAATCTCCCATACTGATATATGTTTATTGTACACTAGGTTAACAATAAAATCAAGTCCTGGATGTTTATTCGTTTTAAATGATTTAATTATCTTAACTATAAATAAATATATTCCTGTTATATTTACGTTGAAATTTTTATTATACATATAAAAAACTGAATAGAACTGTTATGGGGTAAGCCAATACTGTGTTTGTCAATTGTTTCGATGCGTGTTTAATTATAAATAAAATATAGACCTTCTAATAAATGATTTATCAATACTTTTTCGAATAGTCATCCAGAACGAAGTGAAGTATCCCGGGTTTCTGTTTTATTACTCTGTAACATAAAAAACATGAAATTTCAGCGTGCTAAAACACAAGCACGTCGCACTACAATACAAGTGCTCCCAGTAGAATGACAAACTTCGGTTCTCATAATGATTTTAGTGTTTTTTGCATTTATTGGACGGTCTAATAAATAAAATATATTAATCTTATAAGGTGGTGTGTCAATATGAAGTACAGAGTATCAATGTTTTTTCTTTTAATTTCTTTTTTCTCGTCTATGGTTTTTTCAAATGACGGAATAGTAATAGCTCACAGAGGTGCATGCGGTTATCTTCCGGAACATACTCTGGAGGCAAAGGCTTTGGCATATGGTATGGGTGCAGATTATATTGAACAGGATCTGGTGATGACTGGTGACGGTAATTTGATAGTGCTTCACGATTATCTTGAATCGGTTACTAACGTTGAAGATTTATTTCCCGAAAGAAAAAGATCGGATGGTCATTATTATTCGGGAGATTTCACCCTTGAAGAGATAAAATCCCTCAATATGATTCCCAGGTTTAAAAAGGTAAATGGAGAATATGTTTCATCGATGAAGGGCAGATTTGACAGATTCGGTTGTGATTTTAAGATAAATACTTTTGAAGAAGAAATTGAAATGATACAGGGGCTTAACTATGCCACTGGAAAGAATGTGGGTATTTATCCGGAAATAAAGGCGCCAGCTATTCATAAATCATTTGGAATCGATATTTCAAAAGCGGTATTGAAGGTCCTTAAAAAGTATGGCTACGATTCAGTTGATGATAAGGTTTATCTGCAGTGTTTCGATGAAGAAGAACTCAAGAAGATAAAAAATGAGTTGTTTCCCGAGATGGGAATGGAAGTTAAATTAGTTCAGCTGATTTCGTCCGGAAACTCACCATGGATTTTCAGAGAAGACGGGATGGAAAAAGTTGCTGAGTACGCATGTGGAATTGGTCCCAGTCATACATTGCTTGTGGATAAGAATTCTGCAAAAGGCAACCTAAAAATAATGGATATGGTTGAGAGGGCAAAAAAAGCTGGGTTGGTAATTCATCCCTATACATTCAGAAAAGAAGCTGTGTATCTTCCAAAATATGCGAATTCTTTTGATGAGCTGCTGGATGTTTTTTACAACGTTGTCGGAGTCGATGGGGTATTTACCGATTTTCCGGATCTGGTAGTCGAATTTCTAAAATAGCCGCAGTGTAAAACAATAATTATTTTCAGCAAAGATATTGTATTTGGGAAGTGTTGCTTAATCTAAAAACATATATACCGAAATATAAAAGAAATATTAGATGTGTATAATCCGTTCAAATATACAGGGAGTATTTTTATGAGTGTATTAAAATGTAATTTAATCGGCAAATTTAATAATATGATGATGTGCAGCACGCCTCCGGGGTTGGTAATCCAGGCGTAGTTCTGTATTGTCAATATAACGAGAGGCGTTTCTTAAAAGAAACGCCTCTTTTTTTTCGGAATTTATCATTATTTTTAAATACAGGAGGTTTTAATTATGAAAAAAGCTTTATTTTTATTGTTATTATCGGTGATTTTTGTGAGTGTTGTTTTTTCACAGACTATAAGGGTTGGTGCAACACCTGTGCCGCACAGGGAGATTCTGGAATTTCTTAAAGAGGAGCTTAAAGCAGAAGGTATTAATCTTGAAATCGTGGAGTTCAACGACTATGTATTACCCAATATAGCTCTGTCAACAGGTGAACTGGATGCGAATTTCTTCCAGCATCTTCCTTACCTCGAATCTTTTACCCTTCAAAGGGGAATAAGCAATCTGGTATCGGTGTTTCCCGTTCATGTGGAACCGATGGGTTTTTATCTGAAAAAAGATTATTCACAATTGAAAGAAGGAGACACTATAGTCATTCCGAACGATCCCACGAATGAAGGAAGGGCCCTTTTACTGCTTGCAAACAACAACGTTATTTCTCTGAGAGAAAACTCCGGATTGAAAGCAACTGTTCTGGATATAGTGGAAAATCCAAAAGTTCTTAATTTCAAAGAAATTGATGCCGGTTTTATACCAAGGGTATTTAAAGAAGATTCTACAGTTGTTGGAGCCGTTATCAACACCAATTATGCAATACCTGCGGGATTAAATCCGCTGCAGGATGCGGTTTTTATTGAAGGTTCCGATTCCCCATATGCAAATATTATAACGGTGAGAGGCGAAGATGAACAGAGCGAATGGCTCTTAAAATTGAAGAAGGTGATACTTTCGGAAAAAAGCAGAAGTTTTATAACCGAAAAATATTCAGGTGCTGTAGTTCCGGTATTTTAGGAGTGGAAATGGAAATATTGAATGCAAAGAACATTAAATTGAAATATGATGATGTAAAAATCCTTGATGGTATAAATCTATCCATAAATCAGGGAGAAATTGTAGGTATCGTAGGACTTTCAGGAGCAGGCAAAACTTCTCTGCTCAGGGTTCTGACACTTCTTCAGAAACCAGATGACGGACAGTTGCTTTTTGAAAATCAGGATATGTTTAATTTGAGCAAAGAAAATATAAGGGAATACCGGAAAAGAATAGGAGTGGTTTTTCAGCATTTCAACCTTTTCAGGTATAAAACCATTAAAAAAAATATAGGTTTGCCGTTGACTTTGCAGAAAACGGATAAAAATGAAACCGAAGCAAAGATAAAGGAACTGTCTGAAGAGCTTGGCCTTTCACACAGGCTTAATGCGTTTCCCTCGATGCTTTCCGGAGGGGAATTACAGCGTGCGGCAATAGCACGTGCGCTTATAACGGATCCAAAAATAATATTTCTGGATGAACCTACTTCGGCACTTGATCCGAATATTACCGATAAGATACTCGATACCATTCTGGATATAAATTTAAAGAGAAAAGTTACTTTTGTCGTTGTTACTCATGATATGGAAGTTATAAAGAGAATATGTGACAAAGTTGCCTTTCTGGATAAAGGAAAACTTTCTTTTTTTGGAGAGACACAGGAGTTTTTTGCCGATAATTCTTCAGATTTTGCACCGGAATTGTCACTTAAAAGTGTTGATGAAATAAAATTCAGAAATACAGAAGAAGAGGATGTTGTAAAGCTGGTATTCTGGGGTGAATCTACACATGAGGCAGTTTTATGGGAATGTGCAGAGAATCTGGATGTCAGGACAAATATTCTTTTCGGGAAAATAGAAAAGTTTAAAAAGGGTATGTTTGGTTCTTTGCTGCTTGAAATATCGGGTTCAAATAAAGATGAATTTGTGAAAAATTTGAAAAAAAGAGTTTTCAGACTGGAGGTTTTATGATGTTAAATGAACTGCTTAAATCTACAGGCGAAACTCTTTACATGCTTTTATTTTCCGGAATACTGTCAACAGTTTTAGGTATTCCACTGGGAATATTTTTATACCAGCTTTCCCATTCAAAGAATAATTCACGTGTGTACTTCATTCTGGATTCACTTGTGAATGTTTTCAGGTCTATTCCCTTCATAATTCTGGTTTTACTGTTGATTCCACTCACAAAAAGTGTTATGGGAACCATAATAGGTGTCAATGCCGCGATATTCAACTTAACAGTCGCGGCAATACCGTTCATGGGAAGGCTGAGCGAAAATGCTTTTAACTCACTTGAAAAAGGAATTATAGATTCAGCTGAATGTCTTGGTATGAACAGAAAACAGTTTATTTTCAAGGTTCTCCTTCCGGAGACTATGCCACAAACTGTTGAAAATATCACACTTCTTCTTATAAATCTGGTAACTTATTCCGCTATTGCCGGAGCGGTAGGTGCCGGTGGCCTGGGACAGCTTGCTATAAACTACGGATACTACAGATTTCAATGGGATGTGGTTTTTTATTCGGTGATTATACTGGTGATAATAAGCCAGATTTTTCAATTTACGGGAAACAGAATTGCCAGAAAACTGAGGAAGTAATTCTGATAACATGAAAAGTCCCCTTATGGGGACTTTTTGGATTTGTACTTTACTTAGGAATTAAACTTTTTTCTCTTGTAGAATCGGGTGAACAGGCAGCCTGATATTATTGAAATGAACGAGATCGCAAGGGTTACCAGGCCTGAGAAATTCGTGGAATTCATCACCTGTGTTTCATTCCCTGATGCAGGCTGATTTGGGGTGTTATTGGCGTTGACAAAGGGGGTTGTCGTATCCGTTGAGTTTGTCAGGCTGTCTTCAGATGATTTTTGAACTTCCGTTGTAATCAAAGCACCACCATCTCCTGAAGCAGAACTTTCCGTTGTATTAAATTCCGACATATCTGGCATTTCTCCCATCGGGAATGATTCTTCTCCGCCGTTGAAATCCATGAAGTTCCTCTCATCTCTGTTTTCTCGGTCTCCTGTACTCATGGTACCCAATGCCTGGAGATTCAGATCGGTTTCCATGTTTCCGTATTCTGTGGAAGGCTGTTCTCCAGAAAGTTGTGCTGTAATGCTTTTTGACCTTTCTTCATAATAATTTTTTAGTTCTTCCACAGCTGTCTGATACTTTTCGTAATCGAAGAAAGATGTCACATCGTTTTCAACGTATTCACCTATCAGATTGTTCAAATTGTCTATTTCTTCGATATATTTATTGCTGTTGGAATATATTTCGAGTATTTCATTCAGATATTCATGATATTTTTCTTTGTACTCTTCAATTTCAAGGAGTTTTGAAATTAAAGGGCTTGTTTCCATGGATACCGCAGCAGGTGAATCTATCGGGAAATTCACCACTTTTGATGAATCACTCATCTGGAATCCGCCGAAGGAAAGGTTTAAATCCCATGGGAGTATTTCCATAACCCCGTCTTTTTCGTAGAGATAATAATTATGTCTGGTGCTTCCCACATAACTGTCCAGGTTCACTAAAAATGTGTTTACCGCAAAATACCTGAGAACTTCATCCACATCTATACTCTCTTCGAGATTTTCACCCGAATTCAACATTTTGATTATGCTTATGAGTCTTTTTTTATCCGCATCCGAGGTGCTTTTTGTTATTGTATAATCGAATATATCCGAATAGCTGGAAATATTATCATCCACATATACCAGATCTGTTCCATTTGAAGCCTTACCCATCATTCCGCCCCGCATTTCATCGCCGGATTCCATATCAGGCGGGAATCCTGGGCCTGTTGCCCCGGGGAAACCTGGCAGCTGCATAGTCGTTGAGGAAGCATTACCGGTATCACTGTTTCCTCGCATCATTCCCATTGGAGGTGTAGGTCTGTTTCCGGCCTGAAAATCACCTTCGGGTCTTTGGGGTATCCCCATTGGGATTCCCGAAGTTTTATTTTCAGCAGTGTCATCGTCATTTTTTATCATCTTCGAGCCGTCTGGCTTGTACAAATTACCGTAATTACTTCCGTAATTTCTCTCAAGATAGTCTTTTTCCATTATTTCCACCGCCAGATAAAGCCCCCATTCTTCACCATTAAGCGTGATGTTTGCATAGGCATATACCGGAGTGTTCACACCCATTTCATCGAACATTTCATATGACAGGTATTCTTTCATATAAGATGCATCACCTATCATGTTGTTCAATGACATTCTGCTGAGTCCATAAAGAGACTGTCCTTTTATGTACTGTGAGAAATCAATTCTGAAACTGAATCTGTCATTTTCCGAACTTCCGGCAACCATGCTGAGACTTGAATTTCCCTTTGGCCTTATTCCAACCGTCTGATATTTTTCGCCGTTTATCACTATGTCACAGGGCACGTATACCTCACTTAATGCGTTTTCTATCATGTAATCCCATTGTTCCTGGTCTATCTGTATGTCTATATTTATTATGCTGTCTTTATCGAATACCTTTTCTACGTATTCCGGTTCTGAAGGTGAATATTCTTCAGAGTTTACCGTTATGAACCCGGTTATTATAAATGCGACTGAAAATAACAGGGATATTATAAGTATAACCGGAAGATGTTTTTCTTTAATCATGATAATCACCTACCCCATATAATCACCGTTGTAACTGACAAGTACCACATTTTTCACTCCGGTGATTTTTCCGATTTCATTAACGAATTCCGTTGTCATATCTTTCAACCTGATTTCAACTGTCAGTTCTATACCTTCAGTAGTCACAGTTTTTGATTTTATGAGTTTTCTGCTGACCCTTTCATCTATCTTTTTCATGGTGTTGTTTTCAGATTCATCCGAGTCGCAGTTCACTATCAATATATAGGGGTTGTCTTTTGTCTGCTTGTTCACAAATAACACCAGGATTAGTCCTATGAAAATTGATCCGAATATTGCAAGTGGAAGCAGTCCCGCACCGAGAACTATACCGGCACTTATTGCCCAGAATAGAAATACTATATCGATTGGTTCTTTGATTGCACTCCTGAAACGTACGATTGAAAGTGCACCAACCATACCGAGTGAGAGTATTATATTTGACGTTACCGCCAGGATTATAAGCGTGGTTATCAGAGTTAAAGCCATCAATGAAACGGAAAAACTCTGAGAGAAAAGTACTCCTTTAAAGGTTTTTTTGTAAACCATCATTATGAAAAGTCCTATCGCAAATGCCAATGCAAGTGCTATTACCATATCCAATGCGGAAAATGAAGTCAGATTGTCAAAAAAACTGCTTTTAAAAATATCGTTGAAATTCATAATAGTCCCTCCTGTGTTAAATAAAATTTATGATAATTTATCTGTAAACGTTCAGTTTGCGGTTCTTGCAAGTGCGTATTTTGAAACGGCTGTTTTCGATCTGTCGTCAACCTGAATCATATGGGATATAATGTCGGGTAAAAACTCATCGTATTTAACTTCAAAGACGACATATCCTTTTGGAATCACTTCCAGAGTCGGTTTCGTGAAATTCATAAGTTCTCTTGAAAAAAGTCCCGACCTGATACCCATATCGAAAGTTATGCGAACATTGCCTGAAGGGTAAATATACGCTTCTCTCAAATAGTCGACAATGGTTTTTGGCCTCAGCATATTACTGCGCATCTTGGCGTAAAGTTCCATAAAAAGCGGTTTATTGCTTTCTTTTAAAAAATCTATCTTTCCTTTTAAAATGTTTTCTGCATCCGTATATTTGATTACCTCTGATTTTTTTTTCGTATAACCCCTGAATTTGATCTTTTTTTCCAAACGCATGTAATTTATGTCGTCGTTATAAAATCTGATTCTGAATTTCTCACGTCGATTTATTCCCGCGATTTTCTCAAAAAGTGCCTTATCGTTGTAGTCATCGAAATAAATACTCCTTATTTTATATTTACCGTCTTTCCGTGCATTTTTATCTTTTAAGGCAATCCTTTTGAGTTTCCCCGAGATTGAAAGATAATCGGAATAATTTATATAGTATTTCAATTCATGCCTGAATTTCATTTTTGCCCCTCCTTTCTGATTTTATGAAATATAAAGTTGTATGAAGATTTATAAAATAATTACCTTGAAATAACCTTAAGCATTTCAACTTTATTTCAAGGTACGATGATATAATTTTTACAGAGGTGAAAATATGAGAATACTTGTTGTGGAAGATAAAATAGCGCTTGCTGAGGCACTTGAGGCGATTCTTGTCGAAAACAAATATTCTGTGGATACAGTAAACGATGGGATTAAAGGTTTGGAGTACTCGATGGATGATGTATATGACGGGATTGTACTGGACATAATGCTGCCGGGTATGAGTGGCCTCGAAGTACTGCAGAAAATACGCAGTGAAAAAATATATACACCCGTGCTGTTGCTTACGGCGAAATCGGAACTTGAAGATAAAGTGAAAGGTCTCGATTATGGTGCCGATGATTATCTCACCAAACCCTTTGAAACCGAGGAATTACTGGCGAGAATAAGGGCCATAACGAGAAGAAAGGGAGAAATGGAGATAGATAATCTCGAGTTTTCCGATATTCAACTGAATTTAAAAACCGGTGAGATAATATGTGCCAACAATTCTGTGAAACTCGGCCTGAAAGAATTTCAGCTGATGGAAATGCTTTTAAAAGCGGGAAAACAGATTATAACCAAAGAACAGATAATAGACAAGATTTGGGGTTATGAATCGGATACCGAATACAACAACGTGGAAGTGTACATATCGTTTATAAGGAAGAAACTGGCACATGTTCATTCAAAGGTGCAGATTAAGACCACAAGAGGCCTTGGATATTCATTGGAGGCAAGATGTGAGAAGAACTGAGAACGATGTTATAAAAAAGCTTCAGGTAAAATTCATAATGATAATAATGGGAATACTGACAGTGGTACTGCTGCTGATTTTTATTGCTATAAACCTGTTCATGTATTCGCTTGATGAAAGCCAGAGTGTAAGGACTATGAGTGAAATAGCCAGGAAAGATGGTATCAGGATACGTCCGAAGATTGATGACGGTACATTCCCGCTTCCTCCGCCACCGGATGACTCTATGAATCCCTCGCATATTTTTTCGGTGAAACTCGATTTAAACTACGATATTATGGAAGTGTTTTCGGATTTTAAAACCGAATATTCGGATGAAGAGGTGAGTACACTTGTTTCGGAAGTGTTGAAAAAAGATAATGAAACCGGGGTTGTGGGCAATTTCAGGTATTTTTCCATGGGAAAAGATTATGGGAAAATAATAGTATTCATGGACAGAAGCCTCGAAATAATAAACCGTTACAATCTTTTTCAGACTACACTGATCATAGAGATATGCAGCCTGGTAATAATATTTATCATATCGGTTGTACTTTCCAGATGGGCTTTGAAACCAGTTAAATACGCATTTGAAAGGCAGAAACAATTCATATCCGATGCGGGTCATGAACTGAAAACTCCACTTACCGTTATCAACACCAATTCCGATGTGCTTGAGCGGCAAATCGGTAAAAATAAATGGCTTACTTTCATAAAATCCGAATCGAGCAGAATGAGCAAACTCGTCAACGATCTGATATATCTTGCAAAACTCGATGATGAAAGGGCAAAAGTGGAGTTTTGTGAATTTAATTTAAGCGAAGCTGCCATGAGTGTGCTGCTTCCGTTTGAAAGTGTTATATTCGAAAGTGGAAGAAAGCTGAATACGGATGTTGAAGATGATCTGGTTATGACAGGTGATGAATCAAGGATAAAACAACTTTTTGCAATACTCATAGATAATGCGGTGAAATACACTTCGAATGAGGGAGAAATAAATGTTTCGCTGAAAAACATCAACGGCAGAAATGAAATCTGTGTTTTAAACACATGCCAGGGAATTTCTGATGATGAAAAGGGAAAAATATTCGAAAGATTTTATCAGATAGATACTGCGAGAACCGGTGAATCCGGAGGATATGGGCTGGGGCTTTCAATTGCAAAGTCAATAGTGAAAATTCACAGGGGGAAAATACACGTGGATAGCAAAAAAGGCGAATGGGTAAAGTTTACAGTAAGTTTTTAGAGTATTACTTCTATAAAAAATAAAACCCCCACATTTTATAAATGCGGGGGTTTTTGTTATATAAATTAGTTTATATCTTAGTTCCGGTACAGTTGAAAGTTCTTGTGATTCCGCTATTCGTATATGAAACCTGTCCACTTAAGGTGTTGTTATTTGTGTTGAACTGGAAATTATTCAGTACAAGCCTTTCTTCAACTCCTCCAACTGTTCTGTTTGCAGTGAAGCTGTAGCCGCTTATTGAACTGTAGGAACTGGAAACGCTGAAATTGTTGTTTGGTGTTTCAATATTTATACCTAAACTATTCGAATTAAGGAATGTTCCGAAAATACTGTGTAGTACAAACTCGAATTTCATCGTTCCAACAGATGCAGTTCCACCTCCTGTTGGAGTTAATATTACGTTGTACTGAGCATCCCATGTGGTAACTGGTGTAGGAGGCGTGGGAGTAGGTGTGGGCTCCGGATCTGGTGGGAATATGATATCGCATCCTGAAAGAAAGATTAAACTGGTCATTAAGAGCAAAACAAGCATAAATTTCTTCATAAAAAAATTCCTCCTGTTGAAAATAATGATAATAACCAAGTAATTATAACTTTTTAAATTTGCTTTTTTATTTCGGTTTGATCATTATGTTTCTTGAATGTGTTCAATAAATTTCGAAATACATCATAAAAAGAATACTTTCAAAAAACGTATCTGTGGATACGTTTTTTGAAAGCTTGTTTTGTTAGTATACCAAATGTATAAAATACGGTAATTTATAAACTTACCTATATTTATTTATGGAGTGATATTGACAAATGGATCAGGAAAAATATCTTGGTAATTACGATATGGATTTGGATGAAAAGAGAATACTTGATGATTACAAAAGGTTGATGAATAAAAGGATTTTATTCTTCACCTTCATGGCTCTGGCAATAGTTGTCTTCGGTTTTGTGGCAATAACCATAGGACCGATAGATATGAGTATAGGGGATTCATATTCGGCAGTATTTCACAGAATAATGCCCGCTTTTGTCGAATCACCGGGAGATAGTATTGAGGCTGTTGTCTGGTATGTGAGGTTGCCGAGATTACTCACAGGCTTGCTGGTTGGATTCAGTTTGTCCATATCAGGTGCCGTGATGCAACCAGTTTTAAAAAATCCCATGGCAAGTCCTTTTACACTTGGTGTTTCCTCAGGAGCCGGTTTCGGAGCAGCGCTTGCTTTGATAATGGGGAAAGGTTTCTTAAGCGGGCAGTTTTTTGTAGTTGGAAATGCGTTTTTGTTTTCAATAATAACGTCACTGGCGATTCTGCTGATATCGAAAAAGAGAAATTCATCACCGGAAACAATGGTTCTGGTGGGTATCGCACTTTCACACCTTTTCACAGCTTGTACGACGGTGATGCAATATTTTTCGGATTCATGGGCGACAGAAGAAGTGGTTTTCTGGATGGTCGGTAGTTTATCCAAGGGTACCTGGGATAATTTGAAATATATGTTCCCGGTTGCTCTGGTATGTACGATTTTCCTGATTATGAAATCGAAAGACTTGAATTCCATAGGTACAGGAGATGAAACCGCTAAAAGTCTTGGTATCAACGTTAACAGAGCACGTACTGTGTTTATGCTTGTGGCTTCACTACTGACTGCCACTACTATATGTTTTACCGGTGCGATAGGCTTTATAGGATTGGTATCGCCACACATAGCAAGGCGATTTGGCAGTGACAACAGATTTGTCGTGCCAGCAGCTGGGCTTATAGGTGCGATGCTTTTGATGGTATCGGATGTTGTGGCGATGAACGTTATTTCTCCGGTAATAATACCCATTGGTGTAATGACATCGTTCATGGGTGTGCCGTTGTTCATGTACCTTATTATTAGAAGGAGGAAGAGAAGCTTCTGATGAGAATAAAAACAGAGAATTTGGAATTTTCATATTCGAAAAAAAGAATACTCAACGAAGTAAACATGGATGTTTATTCGGGTGAACTGGTTTCTGTATTGGGTCCAAACGGTGCAGGGAAATCTACTCTCATAAAATGTATCGATGGCTTATTGAAAACAAAAAAAGGTGTTTTGAAGGTAAACGGAAAAAACATCAAGTCGATTGACAGAATATCTCTGGCGAAGGAAATTGGTTATGTTCCTCAGACTTCATCAACTGTTTTTCCGCTGACGGTTTTCGATATGGTTCTTTTAGGCAGACGACCACATCAGAAATGGAACAGTGAAGATCTTGACCGTAAAAAAGTCATAAAGGCACTTAAACTGATGAATATCGAACATCTCGCGATGAACCATTTCGATCAGTTGAGTGGCGGACAGCAGCAGAAAGTAGTGATAGCAAGAACCATCGCTCAGGACACGGATATACTGCTGCTGGATGAGGCGACAAGCAACCTGGATATAAGACATCAGCTTGAAGTCATGGAGATAATGAGGGATCTCGTGGATGCACACGGTAAATCTGTGATCATGATAGTACACGATCTGAACATCGCATCCCGTTATTCCGACCGTGTGATAATCATGAAAAATGGTGAAGTTCTTGCCAGTGGAAAACCACATGAAGTTATTACCGAAGAAAACATAAATCTCGTATACGATGTTGAGGCGAAGATAAGTGAAGTTGAAGGCAAGCCTTATGTGCTGCCGCTTAAAGTCAAATACGCCTGATTGGATTTTTTTATGAGTTTTTGATTTTACACTTGATATAAATACGTTTTGAAAAATATGTTTTTTTATATTTTTTAATATGAGCTCATAATGTGCGCGTATGTAGCGCGTACGTTAAAGCATCGTAAGGATTATAAATAGATATATACACGCTCCAGATCAAGATATGAAACGTCAATTGTAATCAAATTCGGTGAAATTTACAAACCGGGCACTTCACGAGTTTCGAACTCGCTATGCTCAAACAGCGAAACTCAACCGTTACGTTCCCTAGTTTGTAATTTCATAGCCAAACTTGAATTAAGATTTCCTTATTCATATCTTGTTCTTTGTACTCTGGATGGCAGTATTCAAGGTGTAAATAATTCGGTTTACAAGAATGTGATGTTGGCGCACATTATGAGTGTGAGGAAACAGGTGTTTTGTTGAGAGAATGGGCAATGAGATTTTAAACATATAAATGAGTGCCTTGAAGCCACTCAAATTATGAAAGGGGATAGAAAGATGTTTTCTAAAAAGAGTATTTTTGTTTTGTCATTGTTTTTTATTTTATTTTGTATAACAGTTTTTTCCGGGAATATTGAATTTGAAGATTCTGCTGGCAGACAAGTGAAGCTGGACAAAACTGCCGAAAGAATAGTGGATCTCACTTTTCTCGATGGGGTAAGAACTCTCATAGAACTCGAAGCCTCTGATAAACTTGTTGGAATGAGTGAAATGGACCATCATGCCTTTATGGAAGACGGACCAATGAAAGATATGTATATCATAGTATCAAAAGTGGCACCCGAACTGAAAAATATCGTCAATGTTGGTAGTCATAAAGAACCTAACGTTGAAACCATAATATCTCTGAATCCCGATGTGATATTCATGGGATGGAGCAGGAAAGAATATGCCGATACCCTTCAGGGCCAGACGGGAGTTCCGGTCGTATGTGTTGGAGGATACGGAGAATTTAACTATTCTGTTTTCGATATAGTTGGAAAAGTTGTGGGAAAAGAGGAAAGAGCTGCTGAACTCGTGTCTTTCTTAAAGTCTAAACTGAAAATAGTTACAGATGTAACGGATAAAATTCCCGAAGACCAGAAAAAGAAGATATTCTATCTCGTAAGGCCTTACATTGGTGACCCGAGAACAAATGGAAGATACCAGGCTTTTGAAATTGCCGGTGGAATCAACGTGGCATCACGGGGAAAGGTAATTCCTTATGGAGTATACAAGATTACATCTGAACAGATACTCGCATGGAATCCTGATTTTATTTTCAGACATTCCAGTAATACAAGAGATATAAAAGGATTGCATACTCTTGAGACCGTGTGCCAGGACAAGATAATGAAAATGACTTCAGCAGTAAAAAATGGGAATGTTTTCAACACGAAGGGACATCTCAGAGGCTGGGATATAGCTACAGAATCCGTGGAAGTTTTTTATCTTGCAAAAATCCTGTATCCGGAATTGTTTGAAGACATGGATGTTGAAAGTATGGGAAATGAAATTCTCGAAAAATTCTACGGTTTGCCAGGCCTTTATACAGAAATGAGTGAACTTATAAGACTTTATACCTGGTAAAAACATCATTTAACTAAATAAAGGGAGAAGATTGTCGCATATCTTCTCCCTTTTCTGTTTGGGAAAGAAAAATAAAAAATTGAATAGAATAAACTCACAAATCCCCCCTCAATTCCTCGAGGAGGACGCCCCGTCTTCCTCGCATTCACAAAAATTACAATTTTGGTATGGATTGTTTTTTGAAATTATCAAGTGTTGAATTGTCTAAAATATTTATGATAATATAACCTCATATCATTTAGCCAGGCTAATACATTATGAGGTGAGAATTTTGAAAAAGAAAGTGTTTGTTTTGTTTGTCGTGATTTTTATTTTTGCATCTTGTATGAATTTTTTTGGTAAGACGATTGTGGATTTACAGAGGAATGAAGTAGAAATCCCGGAAAGTCAGGATATTAACAGAATAGTATTGATATCCCCTCCCCTTTTTGGGACTTACCTGTGTATGTTTGGGGACACCGACAAGATAGTGGGTATGCATCCATTCTGCAGCAGTATGAACAATAAAAAACTTATTTCCGTACTGGCACCCGATATTGACAGTATAAACTGCAGATTTATGAAGGGGTTTAACGTCAATGTTGAGAGTTTGACGAATTTAAAACCCGACATCGTATTCGTTTACGGTAAACAACAGAAAGAACCTCTGGAGAACCTGAACATACCTCTCATAGATATGCTTCCAAATTCCACTTATGATCCAGTTGAAACCATTCTCGACTGGATGAAAGTTTTTGCAGATGTTTTTGAGGCGGACGAAAAATACGACAGGTACGAAAAAGCTGTTAAAAATACGCTTGCAGAGATAGAGAGTAGAATCGCAAACATAAAACCTGAAGATAAGAAAAAAGCAGTGATGATTTTCAGCAACAACGGCAAGAATATGCAGGTTGTAGGTGGGAATTTTTACGGATCGTACTGGATGGAAAAATGTGGGCTGATAAACTGTGCCAGGAATCTTTCCGGGGTTAAAGAAGTCAATATTGAACAGATATACGAATGGAATCCCGACATAGTTTACGTTTTCAGAGGGATAAAAGCGGATAAATATCTCAATAACGAAATAATGAATCAGGACTGGTCGGTAATAAATGCATTTGAAACCAAAGATTTTCACACCATTCCGGAAGGTATTTTCGGATGGGAGCCACCAAATACCGAAACTACCCTTATGCTTTACTGGACAGCTAAAAAAGCATATCCTGAATTGTTTGAAGAAATAGACTTAATAGAAGAATCACAGAGATTCTACGAAGATTTTTTCGGTAAAAATGTATCTGTAGAAATAATCGAAGATGTTTTAAACTGATTCGTTGAGGTACTGTTTTGCATAATAGAAAATTCACCGTATATGTCATATTTCTGATTGCAGCAGTTTTATTAACTATATTAATTTCTTTTTTAATTGGAAATTATAAAATTACACTGACTGATTTTTTTAACACTGTAATAAACAAGGTTACCGGAAAAGCCAGTACGAATAAAATAAAAGATACAATTATTTTTTCTGTCAGGTTTCCGAGAATAATAATGTCTTTATTCGTGGGTATGGGGCTGTCAGTTGCGGGGATTTCCATGCAGGGGATATTTAAAAATCCCCTTGTCAGTCCACATATACTGGGAGTATCTGCGGGGGCGGGATTTGGTGCGGCACTTGGGATACTGCTGTTCAATTCATTTGTCTACGTTCAACTTTCAGCTTTTGTTTTCGGAATAATATCTGTCGGGTTGACATGTTTCCTTGGAACCAGGAACAAAAGTGGGGAAGTTTATTCGATGGTTCTTTCGGGAATAATAGTGGGTGCCTTCTTTTCGGCATTGCTTTCGCTGTTGAAATACGTTGCAGATCCCGAGGCTGAATTGCCATCCATAGTATTCTGGATAATGGGTTCATTTTCCGGAACAGGTGTAAGAGAACTGACAATAGGCCTGCCGGTTATAATAGTATCGACTTTCGTACTGTTTTCATTCAGGTGGAAGCTGAATATCCTGAGTTTATCCGAAGAAGAGGCTCACAGTATGGGTTTGAAGGTCAAAAAAGACAGGGCGATTATAATAATCTTTTCAACTTTGATCACAGCTGTTGCTGTGGGAGTTTGTGGAATTATAAGCTGGGTGGGACTGGTTATACCGCATCTTTCACGTATGCTCGTCGGGGTGGACAACAGAAAATCGATGGTAGTTGCGGCGTTAACCGGCGGTGTGTATCTCATGATAATCGATAACATTTCCCGTTCGATAACCGAATCTGAAATTCCATTGTCCATATTGACGGCGATAATCGGAGCCCCGTTTTTTGCGTATCTTCTCGGAAAAAAGAGAGTGGTTTGAATGCTGTTTAAAGTGGAAAAAGGGGAATTCGCATACGGCAACAGAAAGATATTCGAAAATATCAATATCTCTGTTGAAAGCGGGCAGATTTTATCGATTATGGGGCCAAATGGTGCTGGCAAAACGACTTTTATAAAATGTCTTCTGGGAATGCTTAAATGGAAAAACGGAAGATTTACAATCGATGGCAGAAGTATAGGCGAATTCGATAATTTTCGTGATATATGGAAAATAATAAGTTATGTACCACAAAAAAAGGCATCTATAGGGGGATATACGGTTAAAGATTTTGTCTTATTGGGAAGGAACCCACATATATCCGGATTTTCAATGCCGTCAAAGAGTGATTTTATACGGGTTGAAGAAGTACTTAATGAACTTGGATTATCACATATGGAAAATTTAATTATGAACAGACTGAGCGGTGGGGAGATACAGATGCTGTATCTTGCCAGGGCGCTGGTAAACGATCCGAAGCTGCTGGTACTGGATGAGCCAGAGTCCAATCTTGATGTAAAGAACCAGATCAAGCTTTTTAAACAGGTTTCAAAATTGACCAAAGAAAAAGACATAGCATGCATTATAAATACGCATTTTCTCGAAAATGCGGTAAGGTTTTCTGATTATTCACTCATTATTGGTTCCGATCTTTCAAGTGAATTTGGAGAAACCAAAGATATAGTAAATGAATATTCATTAAAGAAATACTTCGGCGTATTGACGGAAATATTTGAAGTGGAAAACAAAAGTCGGGGTAAACACAGGATAATAAGTATTTTGGACATTGAAGAAGGAGAAATAGCATGAAAGATAAAAACGGGAAATCACCGGAAGTTTTTTTCAGAATGATTCAGAATTACAAAGAAACACAGGTTTTGCTGACTGCCTTAAGGTTGAACGTGTTTTCATATTTAGGCACTCCAATAACGGCAAAAGATTTTTCAAAAGCAACCGGATATGATGAGAGAAACTGCGAATATTTTTTAAAAGCTCTTGTTTCTATTGATCTTGTAATTAAAGAAGATGATAAATATTACAACACGGAATGTGCAAATATATACCTCAACGATAAGAGTGAACTTTACATGGGGAAATATATGCTTTTCAGGGAAAAGATGACAACACTCGATGGGATTGACGATTTTATAATTAAAGGACCGGATGAGGGTGTTAAGGAGAGAAACTGCGGAAATGAAGTTTATGATTTCAAAGAACTGGCAGAGACTTCGGAAGTTGAAATGAAAATGAGGATTCCGGAATTTCTGGGCTTTATGGAAAGAGTTCTTAAGAACAGAAAGGTTGATAAAGTTCTTGATCTAGGAGGCGGCTGCGGTTTTCTGACAATTGAACTCGTTAAAAAATATCCCCATATAAAAGGTGTTATTTTCGAGAATCCGGATGTTGCAGAAGTCGCAAGGGAAAATGTCGTTAATAACTCTCTTGAAGATAAAATAAAGGTTATTCCCGGTGATTTCATGGTTGATGATATAGGCGGAGATTATGACATCGTTATATGTTCAGGTGTTTTACTCTTCGGAGGCAAAAAACTGAATTATCTCGTAGAAAAAGTTTTTAACTCTCTGAACGAAACAGGAATTCTTATGAATGTGCCCCATAAATGCAATGAAGATTGTACAAAACCGGAAAAAATGGTAATAGGCTGGTTGGGCAGCCATTTGAGAGGTATGGATGTGTTGATTTCCTATACCAAACTGGAAAAGGCATTTGCAGATTCTGGGTTTGTGAAAAACTGCGAGTATTCCGATTATGAATTTAAGGGTTATGAGTACGACATATACAAAAAATTATAAAAACTGTAAGTAATGATATAGAATTAGCTCATGAGAAAAGAAGAGAAAAATGTCATGAGTGAGTTTTTAGGGCTGGTGGAAAAAATATCAAGTAGTAAGAATCGTCCAATTGATTTTGGGGAAGGACAGGTGTTTTTCCACCGGGAAATACATATAATAAAAGTCATCGGAGATAATCCGGGAATAAGTGCTGGTGAAATTGCACAGAAATTTGGGATTACTCCGGTGGTTGTTTCCAAAATCCTTAAAAAGATGATCAAAGAAGAATTGGTTTTAAAAAAAACAGACAGCAACAACAAATCAAAGATGAATCTGTTTCTTGCCCCAAGAGGACAGGCGGCCTTTAAAGCACATGAAAAACATCACGATGAGTTTGATGCGAGATTATTTGAATTTCTTTCCACACAGAATGAAGAACAGCTTAAATCCATATTTAATTTTCTCAGGCTTGGGAAATCCATAATTGAAAGAAATTTCTGAATTCAGCAATTCTGAACGATTTCTTTCAGATATTCGGCATTTTTTATCAGAATTCTGTTTTTTTCTATTGCTATTACATCGTCGTCCAGTAATTTTTTCAATTCCCTGCTGAGAGAAGTCCTTGAAACGTTAAGATGCTCTGCCCATTGCTTCTTTGATATTGGAAATCTTATATAATTACCTTCACTTTCTTCCAAAGCGTTAAGTAATACGAAGGCTATTTTGCGCTGTATGGAAGTTACCGCGAAAAGTTCCACCCTTTTGTTGAAATTCATTATCGTATTTCCCATCATGTTCATGATATTGGCGCATATAATACTGTCGTGGCAGAGAATTTTTCTGACACTTTCACCGGATATCTGAAGCAATTTACAATCTGTTTTTGCCATGATATCCATCTGGAATTTTTTTGAATCAGAAAAAAGAATTCCTCCACCCAGAGTGTCTCCAATTCCCTTGTATAAAATATTGTAAATTTTCCCGGATTCAAGATTCTTCTGTATTTCAACTTCTCCTTCAATCAGCATGTATATGTTCTTACATTCATCCTCTGAATTGAATATTATCTGATTTTTTTTAAACTCAAGTATTTTGTAATTCACAGAAGAAAATATTTCATCTACTTCCATGATGGTTTTACCTCTGAAAAGTCTGCTTCCTGCGATGATTTCAATAAAGCCCTTCAAACGTTACACTCCTTTGAAAGTATCCATAGATACGGAAATGATATCAAGATTATACTACAATTGTAGACAAATATATAAATTATATACGGAGGTTTTTATGTTTGGATTAGGAATAGATATTGGATACTCTTCCGTGAAAACCGTATTGACGGATGAGAACCTGAAAATAGTAAAAACTAAATACGATATGCATCATGGAAAGGCATTTGAAATTCTTAAGAATCATATAGAGGAAATTTTAAATGAATACGATATTTCCCTGGTTAAGTTTGCGGCAATTACCGGAAATGGAGGGAAATACATTGGAAGTAAATACGATATCGAATTCGTTAATGAGGTTACTGCACTTGTTGAAGGAAGTTGTGCAGTCGGAGGAGAAATCAAATCGATTGTAGAAATAGGTGGAGAAAGTGCGAAATATATCACCAATTTTTCAGCGGATGATAAGACAAAAATAGAGATTTCGATGAATTCAAACTGTTCTTCGGGAACGGGTTCTTTTCTGGAAGAACAGGCAAACAGGCTGAAAATTACTCTCGATAATTATTCGCTTTATGCCGATGCGGCGAAGAGTATTCCGAGAATCGCCGGCAGATGCAGTGTTTTTGCCAAAACCGATATCATTCATCATCAGCAGGAAGGCGTGAGTGTAGAGGACATATTACTCGGATTGAGCTATTCACTTATCAGGAATTACAACAGTTCAGTCATTAAAAGGCTTCCCGTTAATAAGCCGGTTTTCTTTGCAGGAGGAGTTTCTAAAAACACCAGCATTATAAGGGCTATGAAGGATGTTCTTAAGCTCGGTGACGAAGACCTGATCGTCAATGACAAATCGTCATGTGCAACCGCGTATGGGTGCGCAGCTCTTTCAGTAAAAAACGGATTGGAAGTTAATATCGGGAACTTTATTGAAACACTTGAAAAAATGAAAGAGGGAGAGCAGGAGGAGAATTCAGATAACGGTTATCAGAATCTCTCCATGTTCGGGAATTACGATTATGTCGGTAAGCATAGCTGTAACACGGAAAAAATAGAAAAACACTCAGATATCAATTGTTACCTGGGTGTGGATATCGGGTCTACCAGTACGAATGTCGTACTCATGGATGAAGATAAAAATATAATAGATTTCAAATACCTCAGGACTTCGGGAAAACCCAGGGAAGTTCTGCTGGAAGCTATGAAAGAGTTTGGCAACAAATACGATAAAAGGGTAACCATTATGGGAGTGGGGATTACAGGTTCCGGTAGGTATATGCTTGGGAGGCTTATCGGAGCCGATCTCATCGTGGATGAGATAACTGCTCAGGCGAGGGCAGCCATCGAGTTGAATCCCGATGTGGATACCGTATTCGAAATTGGCGGACAGGATTCGAAGTACATAAAAATAGACAGAGGGGTTGTTACGGACTTTAAGATGAACAAAATCTGTGCAGCCGGAACGGGTTCGTTTATAGAAGAACAGTCTGTAAAATTCGATATTCCGATTGAAGAATTCGGAGACATGGCACTTAATAGTGACAATCCTCTAAGTCTGGGAGAAAGGTGTACGGTTTTCATCGAAAGCAGTATAGCTGCCAATCTCTCAAGAGGGGCAAAGATAAATGACATAGCATCGGGTTTATGTTATTCAATTGTCAGGAATTATCTCGATAGGGTTGTCGGGAATGGAAAAATCGGTGACAACATTTTCCTTCAGGGTGGAATTGCATACAATCAGGGAGTTCTCAACGCATTCAGGGCATTGACCGGAAAGAAAATAAGCATACCAGATTATTTCAGTATAACAGGTGCCTACGGTGCTGCAATTCTGTCAGTTGAAAAAATGCTGCAGAAAGATGATACTGATTTCAGAGGATTTTATCTCGAAAAGGATAAAGCAGGAATACAGAATGCTGAAAATATAAAAGATGAAAAACTCAACAAATTTTCGAAAGATGCGGAAAAAATTCTGTTTAAAAATTATGATGGCAGTATAGATCCAAACAAAAAGACTGTTGGAATACCCAGGTCACTTTTCACTTACGGTATGTTCAGCATGTTCTACAGATTTTTCAAGGAACTCGGTTTCAACGTAATCCTTTCAAATTCCACAGATGAAAAAACTATATCAATGGCACAGCAATATTCGCTGGATGAAACCTGCTATCCGGTCAAACTTATAAACGGACATATGGCCGATCTGGTTAACAAAAAAGTGGATTACATATTCTTCCCTGATCTTTTCACAGTTGATCATCCTGGTTCTGAAAGCAGGCAGAATTATGGATGTGCCTATATGCAGCTGGCATTTAAAATGGTCAACAAATCCATGAATCTTGAAGAAAAAGGAATAGAACTGCTTTCTCCCACAATTGCGTTCAGTTTTGGTAAGGAATTCATGGGAGAATCTTTCATGAAATTGGGAAAAAAACTCGGGAGAAATGACGAAGAGATAAAAAAAGCCCTTCAAATGGGGATGAAAGAGCTTATGGAATTTGAAGATCGTCTTGAAACGGAAGCGGAAAGGGTTATGAAAGATATAGATAAAGAAGAGAAAGTCTTCGTGGTAATTTCAAAAATATACGGTGCCGTTGACCCTGTACTCAATATGGGGATTCCTGACAAGCTTGAAAGTATGGGTTATAAAGTGCTGCCTTTCTACAACATGCCGGAAACTGAAATTAACGACGAATACCCGAATCTTTTCTGGCCGTTTGGACAGCATATAGTTGAACCTGCAAAGCTTATTAAAGAAAACCCGAACATGTATGCCATATTGTTAACTCATCATGGTTGTGGCCCGGATTCTATTGTGTCTCATTATTTTAAAAGAGAAATGGGGGATAAACCATTCCTGCATATCGAAGTGGATGAGCATTCTTCCAAAGTCGGGGTCATAACAAGGCTGGAAGCATTTGTGAACAGTATAAATTCCGTACAGGCAACACAAAGGGAAACTGTTGAAATGAATCTGAGCAAATTTGGCTTGTCAGCATCAGCTGTTAAGACAGAAGAAGCTAACTATGACAATTTAAAAGCAGTAAAGGAAAAAGTGTTTTTAACGAATCTTCATCCTTATTCCGACATATTTGCGAAAATCCTCAGAAACAAAGGTATTAATTGCGAAGTACTTGATGAAATAGATGAAAAGTCTCTTCAGCTTGGGAAAAAGTACATGATTGCTGAAGAATATTTTTCCACCACCGCGATTCTGGGTAATGTCATGAAAAATGCAGATAAACTCAAAGATGAAGCCGAAAACTTCGTTTACCTCATACCAAAAAATGAAGGTGCAGAAGTAGATGGCCAATATGCAAAATTCATCAGTACTAAACTCGAAACTGAAGAAATAGAGAATGCAAAGATATTGTCGCCGTTTATCGAGGATATAATTTATTCACGGGATACCGAATTCGTCGATGACTTCATGAATACTTTAATAGCCGGAGATATATTGAGGCTTGCACCTGAAAGATACCGCAATGTGTTAATTGAAGAAATAATGATGATGATAGACTGCAACAACTTCAATTCGAATATTCTGGAATCTCTCGCGGAAAAGGTATATGAATACGTTAATAATGAAGATTTCAGAAAAACAGTTATGGTTATAGGAGACCCTTTCCTGCTTTTCAACGATTTCATGAACAACAGAATGATATCAGAACTTGAAGATAAGGGCAACAGGGTTCTTTACACCCCGATGAGTGAATATATGTGGATGATGTGGAAAGACCATGCCAATTTCAACAGAAAAGAAGGAGATAAAAATTATCTCAGGAATATTTCTGAACTTGAAAACAAAATGAGTATGCTTTCATATGCCATGAAGGATAAAACGAATTTTGAAATGGATTTCTTCAGACTGTTACGTGATTCCACTAGGCTCATCGGATACTATTCCGGTATGAACGGAAGATACAGATATGCAAAGGCATATTCTGATTCAATTAACGTAGACGGAATGATTACCGTTTCATCCATGTATGAAAATACCGGGATAATGCTGAACATATTAAAAAACGACAATGCAAGAAAGACCCCGGTTTTAAATCTGACTTTTGACGGGAATAAAAACGATAATGACAGGATTAAAATAGATTCCTTCATGTATTACATATGAGTATTTCATGTTGTGAACGAAAGCAACTTCAATATTAATTTGTTGAAAGTGTTATAAATAAATGGATATAGTTTTAAGATCAAGATAAGAAACGTCAATTGTTAATGAATTTGGAGAAATTTACAAACCGCTCGTTTCACGAGCTTCGAACTCACTACGCTCAAACAACGAAGCTCTATCGTTCTGCTCACTTATTTGTAATTTCATGACCAAATTCAGTAAAGATTTCCTTATTCATATCTTGATGTATTTTTAAGAGTTTTTGTTTATCACGTATTTAACAGTTTTACATAATCGGCATGTTGTTGCACAACGTCAGTGAGTATTTCACTTAATTACATTTTAAAATAATAAGGGGATGGTACTTACAGGGACTGTCCCCATGATTAAAGAGGTGAAAAATGAAAGAGGAACATTGTATAGAAAACAAATGCAGGAGCGGCAGGCATAGAGGACCAAGCAGTTATTACATACATGATTCTGAAAAAGTATTCGAAATGCTTGATTTGAAACCACATCACTGTTTTGTCGATCTTGGATGTGGCAGAGGAGACTATTCGCTGAAAGCACTCGATATTTTAAAAGACAACGGTGAGGTTGTTGCTGTAGACAAAGAGGGTATCTTCCTTGAAGGCCTGAAAACACACAAAGAAAACAATCTGGTTAAAAACCTTCGTATAGTTGAAACGGATATAAGGGGAATTTTACCAATTGAGAATGAGAAGGCGGACGTATGTCTTGTAAGTACGGTTTTCCATTGTATAGATATGGCTAAATATGGTAAAGACATTGCCTTTGAAATCAGGAGAATTCTAAAACCATATGGAAAACTTGTGGTTATAGAATGTAAAAAGGAAGATACCTTTAGAGGCCCACCATTGCATCTCAGGTTTTCACCTGAAGATATAGAAAAGATTTTCACACCGTTCGGATTTGAAAAAATCAGCGTGACATCCCTTGGGGAAAATTACCTCATAGTAATGGATATCAAGAAATAAACACCTGATAAGTGCTCATAACGAAACACGATTCATCCCAATTTGTTTTTAATCTCAAAACTTGCAGCGTACGAAAGTACGCTGTTTTTTATGTTTACATAAAATGAATTTACTCAATTATATTTTTAATTCCTTCTTTCTGTAAATTAAATAAATATTAGGTATCTTCTGAGTTCGAAATACTGATCATTTTAAAAGCCTTTTTCCGATATAAAATATAAACCCTGTAAAAATAAAATGATATAATTGCAACACATCTGTGGTAATCAATCTCGAATTTTGGAGGTATGTCTGTGAAAAAAATGAAATTATCTTTGTCTGTCTTATTAATCATGTTTTCATTCAGTACGTTTTTTGCTGGAATTGATGCATTAACATCTGTAAAAACAATTAATGAGGAAATTGGAAAACCTACAGATTCAAATTTTACCTGGAAAGACAGAGGGGTAATAGTTACTCCGCAGAATCAGGGGGAATGGGGAAGCTGTGCTATATTTGCATCAATAAGCATATTTGAGACATTGATCGCCAGAGAAACTGGAGATCTTGTTGATTTATCAGAACAGCATTTCATAAATAATACAAATTGCTGGAGTGATGCAAGCGGAGTTTCGCCAGAGAAAGTATTTAAGTTTTTGATTGAAAATGGAATCGTATATGACGAAACTTTACCCTATACCGGAAGAAAAAAGAAAGTAACACTGAACCCTGAATATAATTATAAATTGGGTACTTGGGGCAGCGCATTGTTAGTTAACAATTCTCCCAAAGACAGAATTAAAATCGTCAAAGAACATGTTATAAATTATGGGCCGGTAATTTCGAATTTAATCCTATTTGAAGATTTAGACAGATATGAATCAGGTGTTTATACAGTCGGTAAAAATGCGAAGGAAGTTGCAGGGCATTGGGTTGTTATACTGGGCTGGCAGGATGATGAAAATATGGAAAGTGGTGGTTACTGGATATGCAAAAATTCCTGGGGAGTTGAATGGGGAGAAGAAGGATATTTCAACATCGCCTATAACGACGCTTCAGGTATTGATGACTATATACTTTACTATGTTGAAAGCCTTTAATATTTAAAATTTTTAAATATATTTATATCAATTTATTTCTGATCACAAAATTAGCAGCGTGCGAAAGTGCGCTGTTTTTTATTTAATATGATTTTGAAGTTAAATTAAAAAGTGCATATTTTTAATGTTTAGATATAAAAATAAAAAACAATCTATGAATGGTAAAATATCATAAATATATTACTTGAAAGAAAAATGATTTAGATAAATCTAAATATATAAGGTGATAAAATCATGAGATATTACGAAGAAGATATATTGAAAGCGTATAAAGCATTAAAAAGTAACACTTATTGGGATAAAAGCAATACAAATTTGAACTTAAGAAAAAAAATAGCTGATTTTGAAAAAAAATACTTTAAAGATGGATCATTTAGGTATAATCGTTTTATTGATGCGGTAACAAAAAGAGATATAGAATTTTTTGACGAATATTTTAAGGAAATTGATCTAATAATAACTCCTAAAAAACTAAAGCAAAATGAGAATAAAGAAATTCAAATTCCAAATTACATATCAAATAACACAAAAAAATATTTATGTGAAATTGAAAGGTTATACATTTTTATTGATTGTCCTATAGAATTACATATATTAAATATTATCTGGATTTATTATTTCGGATATAAAATCGATAAAAGATTATCTAAATGTTGCTACGGAAATCGTTTGAATTTTACTAAAAAAGACAAAAAATTAAATGAAAAAAACCTTTTTAAGCCATATTATGGTCAATATAAAGATTGGAGAGATGAATCATTAAAAGCCGCAAAATTTATAATCGAAGATCAAAATGATGATGCTGTAATTCTTACTTTGGATATAAAAGATTATTATTACTCAATAGCTATAGATACCAGTGAACTAGAAAGTCACTTAAAAAGCTTGGAAGAGTTTAAAGAAGATGATAAAGAAGAAAATGCATATAAAGAGTTTCTAAATGAAATGTTTTTAAAAACACATTTTAAATATACTGAACTACTTAAAAATTTGAACTATCCTAAAGAAAACAACATTTGTAAAATAAAAGATGGCGAATATTTTTCAATTCCTATAGGGTTGTTATCTTCTCCAATAATGGCAAACTTGTATTTAGATGGATTTGATAAAATAGTTGAGGGAAAAATAAAACCGTATTATTATGGAAGATATGTGGATGACATGATTTTCGTATTTAGAAATCCAGGTCAATATAATCCTGTTTTTTGGTGTAAAGAAACTAATTGTATAAAAAAAGAATTTTACGAAGAAGGAAATTTAAATGATATTGATTGTTTCCTTATTAATCATTTATATGAATGTGTAGTGATCAAAAAAACAGAAGATAATCATAAATCAAATGATAACTCTAAGTCGAGTAATAGTTATATAATAAGGAATAATCCACAGAAACTCAATGAAAAAGATTTACCAAAATTGATTGTTCAACAAAGTAAAGTATTTCTGTATGAATTTAAAAAAGATCAACCTCTTTCTGTTTTGGAAAAGTTAAAAAAAGATATAGAAATCTCTTCAAGTGAATTTAGATTTACTACAGAAGAATATCCTGTTTCCTTTGATGACAAAGCTTATGAACTGATATATGATGGAAGTTCAAGGAAAATAATCACTTTAAAAGATTACAAAATAAATAAATATGGATTGTCTGTATTTATGGCAAAAAAGCTAAACAGAATTATGCACTATAAAGAAGAATCAGATAATGATTTTAAGGCAATAAATCTCTTTTTTCAAGGAGAGAATATTATCAATCATTCAAATCAGTGGGAAAGGTTATTTACTTATTATACCTTACTCGGAAATGTTGAAGAGATATTAGTATTTTTATTAAAAGCGAAAAATGAAATAGACAAATTGATTTTTAAAGAAAATAAAGAAATAGAAAAAAAAATAAGAATAAGTTTGAAATTTAAACTTTATTATTCCTTTATCACAGCTATTTCTCTAAATCCTAATTTATTTTATAATGCAGAAAAAAATAGAGATTTTTTGTTAATGTTCGATGAAATAAAAAATGTAAATGACAAAAAGGAAGAAATGGTAAAAAAAGATATCGATTCTTTGAGAATGTCAAATCTTTTAAGACATAATTTTATAGCAATCCCTTTGTATAATTATACAAAAAAATATTATAACGATAAGTCATTAAATCTTATAATAAGTAAAAAAAACACTTTTGATAAAATGATAGAGGATTTTTCAATTGCGGAGAATTTAGTAAAGTTATCCCCAAGGAGTATTCGGAATTATGAAATAAGTATTGCTGAATTGTTTCAAAATTTTTATAAGAACTCCGATCAAAACTCAAATGAAAAACTTAATAATAATTTAAATGACATTTTTTTTAAAGAAAAAGAAGAAAAAACTTTCTTGAAAAAAGATGATATTTTAACTCCTTCTATAACTTTTAATTCTGAGAATGATGCTTTTATTGAGGAATTTGATTTTTCTAAATATTATCCTTCACAAGATAAGTTGAAAATAGCTGTTGCGAATTTTCATATTAATGAAAATGATTTTAAAAGAAAGTTGAAAAAGGAATATAAACTAAAAAAAGATAGATTTGAGAAAATCAATAAAGTTTTAGATGAAGCAGAAAGATATAACTCAGATATCGTAATTTTTCCAGAATGGGCAATACCAGCAGAAATGCTTCCTTATATATCAAGATATAGTATGCAGCATGAAAGAGTAGTCATTTTTGGTATGGATTATATTATTTCGGATAATATTGCTCATAATTTTTGCGGAATTGTTTTACCAATAAAAGATAAAAACAGAGAATTTAAAGATGCAGTATTTATTCCAAGATTAAAAAATCATTATGCTCCTAGTGAAATAGAAATGATTTTAGGATTTCATTTAAGTGATCCACATAATTACTATGGTAAAAAAAATCATAAATTATATAGTGCTAAAGATATTGAATTAGATGTGAGTTATTTTTCAGATAACAGATACAATTTAATTAAATTTAAAGGCTGCAGATTTTCAGTTTTTTATTGTTTCGAATTTGCGGATATATCACATAGGTCATTACTTAAGGGCGAAATAGATTTGTTATTTGTTCCAGAATATAACAAAGATACACATTATTTTTCTAATATTGTTGAATCTTCTGCGAGGGATATTCATTGTTTCATAGCACAGTGCAATTCTGCTCAATTTGGTGATACGAGGATAATACAACCAGCAAAGAAAGAATATAATAGAGATATTGTAAAAATTAAAGGTGGAGATAATAACACGGTATTATTAGGAGAAATTAATATAAAAAAACTACATGAATTTCAAATAAAAGCTTATAATCTGCAAATGAAAGATACTGAATTTTTTAAACCAGTACCTCCTAATTTTAATAATATAAAAAACACCTTGAAATGTACAAAAATAGAATGGAATAAATAATATTCAAGTTTTATAAGGAGTCAATATGAATTTAGAGTTACTTTTAGACGATAAATATGAAGGATGTAAATCTGAAAAACCAAGTAAAAAAATTGATTTATACAAAGATGTAGAGAACGATAAATTAAAGTATATTTTTGCTCAAATACACGAAAATTTTAATCGTTTGTTTGATGAAATGTTTGATAGAATAAATAGTAAAAATCTCCATTTTTTAGCAGGACAAAGTAGAGATTTAATATGGTGGATAAAATTTTATAAAGAATTAGAGTACAACTTAAGAAATTCCATATATGCTTTTGAATTAAATGAAGATTATAAGAAACTAATAGAAGACAGTTTAGTTTTTTTAGTAAATTCTGGTGGAAGTAGTATTACCGAGGATTTTAAAATTATAACTATATTGAATTATAATCCGATATTTAAGTTGAAAAGTACTATTACAATACCTAATAATCCAAATACTTATACAAAAAAACTTATTGGAGAAGGATCATATGCCAGAGTTTTCAAATATAAAGATGAATTTTACGACAAGAATGTAGTTATAAAAAGGGCAAAGATAAATGAATTGGATTCTAAAGAAATGGAGAGATTTAGAAAGGAATTTATTACGATGAAAAACTTAAATTCTCCATATGTTGTGGATGTTTATAGATATGATGAAGAAAAACATGAATACTATATGGAATGTGCTGACTTCACATTAAAAAAATATATTCAAGAAAATAGTAATAAAATCTCTAATGTACAAAGAAGGAAAATCGCTTTACAAATATTTAGAGGACTGGAGTATATTCATTCTAAAAAATACTTACATAGAGATCTAAGCCTTACAAATATCCTTATTTTTAAATATGATGATGTAATAATAGCGAAATTCTCTGATTTTGGTTTGGTAAAAGAATATAACAGTGATTTGACAAATACTAATAGTGATTTTAAAGGATCTCTTAATGAACGAAATGTTCAAATAGGTGCTTTTAAAAACTACAAAATAGAACATGAAATATATGCATTAACACAATTGGTTTTCTTTGTAATGACTGGTAAATCTAATATGGAACATATAAGCGATACGAGAATTCGGAATTTTGTAAACAAAGGTATGAACAGTGATTTTAAAAAAAGATATCACAGTATTGGAGAAATAGAAAAAGCTTTTAAAGAATGTTTTTCGGATTCATAAGAATTACTGGTTTTTATTATAGTTTATAAATATTTGGGGGGATTTTCTTGGAAACTATAATATTGGTATTTTTAGGAATTATAATTGTAATTTTGATAACCGTTCTTAAGTTCATAGTCAAACTAATTAAAAAATATGAGGATAACGGTTTTGACGATTTGATGAGGGATGAATTTCTCAGAAACCGTGATGAGATAAACAGGAATATTTCTTCCGGCAGAATGGAGAACAATTCTCAGTTTGCTTCGTTCAGGGAATCGGTTTTGAAAGAAATCAGGGATATTCAACATTCTCAGAAAATCAATTTTGAGACTTTTGTGAATTCCCAGCGTTTGAAGTTTTCTGATTTTGAGACTCGCCAGAAGGAAATTTCCGATTTTATATTTCAGAACCTAAAGGAATTCAACAATTCCTCTGACAAGAAGATGTCCGAGATAATCAGCCTGAATTCGAACAACTCACAGAATATGAGAAATGACCTTTTGACTTTGATGAAAAACACGGAAGAAAAGATAAACGAGATGAGAAACAACGTAGACACCAATTTGAAGGAAATACAGAAAAACAACTCGGAACAGCTGGACAGAATGAGAAATACTGTTGATGAAAAACTGCATAAAACCCTTGAGTCAAGGCTCACGGAATCTTTCAAGATGGTGAGTGAAAGACTTGAAATTGTTCAGAAAGGTCTGGGAGAAATGCAGACGCTTGCCAACGGTGTCGGTGACCTTAAAAAAGTGCTTTCGAATATAAAAACAAAGGGAGTGCTGGGTGAATACCAGCTTGAGAATATTCTGGAACAGATACTGATACCTTCACAATTCGAGAAAAACATAAATACCATACCAAACAGCAGGGAAAGGGTTGAGTTTGCAATCAAGATGCCTGGAAAAGATTCCCAGGAGAATTTTGTTTACCTTCCCATAGATGCCAAATTCCCGACTGAAGATTATCAGTCACTTCTTAACGCTTACGATGAGGGAGATCAGAATGGGATAATGCAGAGTAAAAAGGCACTTGAACAGAAGATAAAGAAATTTGCCAAAGACATAAAGGATAAATACATTTGCCCGCCTCACACCACGGATTTTGCCATAATGTTCCTGCCGTTTGAGGGTTTGTATGCCGAAGTTCTCAGGATAAACGGACTTTTCGAGTATCTGCAGAGAGAGCTGAAGATAATAATAACAGGACCGACAACTGTTGCTGCATTTTTGAACAGCCTGCAGATTGGGTTCAGGACACTTGCCATACAGAAAAGGTCGAGTGAGGTATGGGAATTGCTTGGAGCGGTTAAGACGGAATTTTCAAACTTTACCGGTATACTCGAAAAAACACAGAGAAAACTGAATGAAGCAAGCAACGTCATTAAGCAGGCGGGTGTCAGAACCCGGGCAATTGAGAGAAAACTAAGGGATGTGGAAGCCCTGCCGGCATCTTCGGAGTTTGAGGATGAAGGAGAGTTTGATGTTTATTCTGAGGAAAAATAATTTGGATTTGTTTTTGTGTTTATCCATGTAAAAAACGGTCATGTTTTGTTCTTGTAGGGGTAATTGGCAACAAAAGTTGCACGAATTACCTTTGCAAACCATTTTTAAAAGGGCGATTCGTGAATCGCCCCTACAATACGTTAATGATACTTATCTTTTTTCCAATTCTCTGGATTGGTTTGGATATAATAATTAATTGTGTCAGCAATGTCATAAAGCAAGCGGGTGTCAGAACCCGGGCAATTGAGAGAAAACTAAGGGATGTGGAAGCCCTGCCGGCATCTTCGGAGTTTGAGGATGAAGGAGAGTTTGACAGTTCAGTAATGGAAGGATAAAATTCTATTTTTTTCTGATCACTCTACAATACCTTTGATTCTTAAGATTTGTTCATATTCTTCACGAGTCATATTTCCATCAATAAGTCTTAGAAGGTCATTCTTTGAAAGATAAAGCTGTTTTGCCATTTCATAAAGTAATTTATCACCGTAATCTTTTGAACTATGACTTAAAAAAGTTTTTGCCTGCGTAGTTGCACCAGAAATAGATATATACTGTAATTTGATATGGTGTGTGTTAATCTCGGTAAAGCCAAGGGAAAGGAGAGTCCTTTTTATTTTTTTACTGGGCCTGCTGGTCAACTACCCATACCCCCCAGGTACGAAATTTTTTTTGCAATTCTTGTGCACCTTTTGCCAGGGGAATATTGGTATAGGCAAAATCTTCAAACTGATCTACAACCATCATAAAAGCATTACCCAGTGCTATTTCTATATTGTCGCCACCAATACGTACACCAACCGAGTCATCCTGCACATATATCCACCCATTTTCTTCAGGACGATCTGTTATTGTAAATTTCATCGGATCACTCATTTTATAAAGTTTTCCAGCATAAGTAAATTCATTTACTTCAAGGAGTCTGGTTCCATCTTTTTGCTGTTTAAAAGTTCCAGTATAACTATACATACTGATACCACCTTCATAAAAAATAAATTGCTTTTCTCCTTTATTATAACAAATGTTCCTAGTTCAAAACCCTTAGTTTTTCTGTGGATAGGAAGGATAAAGATTTCCAGGAACTCGTAAAGGTAATTTGCAAACAAAGTTACTCGAATTACCTTTGCAAACCATTTTAAAAGGGCAATTCATGAATTGCCCCTACGAGATTTTTGCGGTTTTCTGAGAATTAAACGATTTATTTATCGTTTGTGTAAGAGTGATT